>Ga0206867_1016_pt1 | contig 46324 bp, 44 predicted proteins | sample Alteio_BWOrgCont_37_FD_152905 | JGI IMG/M metagenome (GOLD analysis project Ga0206867, IMG submission 152905) | Enriched cells from forest soil in Barre Woods Harvard Forest LTER site, Petersham, Massachusetts, United States -... | ecosystem: Environmental > Terrestrial > Soil > Temperate forest >...
GCGATAGTTTGCCGGCGTCATCCCGACAATCCGGCGAAACACCGTGCCGAAGTAGCTCTGATCGCAGAAGCCTACCTGCTGGCTGATGCTGGCCATTGACTCCTCAGTCTTCGCAAGCAAAGCCTGTGCGCGCTCAATCCGGAAATGGTTGAAGTAAGTCACAAACGAGAGCCCTGTAACTCTCTTGAACAGGCTCATGAAATGCGACTCGCTCATGCCGCAGGTGCGTGCCGCCTCGCGCACCTGGATGGAGTCGCCGCAGTTTTCGCCGAGATAGCGAAACAATGGGCGAAGCCGCTCGAGATTGTGCTGCTGGCGCTGAAACGTCTCTACGGTTCCCGCGTAGGGCGCGTAGTGATTCACAAGTTGGATCAGGAGCATTTTGAGGTAGGTCTTCAGAGCCAGCCGGCCGCGCGTCGACGAAGCGGGAAGCTCCGAGCGAAGGCGCAACATCAAATCCAGGACCTGGCGAGGAACGCCAGTCTCGGCCGGTATCACATGGGGAAAATCCGCATCCTGAAGCAAGAACGGCGTCAGGTACTCCGCGCTATCGCTCGCCCCATCGCAGCGAATCAGGTCCGGCTCAAAGAACAGCGCCGCGAGCGTGACAGGAGAGGACGATTGGCACTCGATACGGTGGTAGAGCGTGCTGCCAATAATCGCAAGATCACCTTCGTTGAAAGGCAACAGGCGATCCTGTATGTGACAATTTGCGGAGCCAGAGCACAAGTAGAGCACCTCGAAATACCCATGGCGATTCATGCGGACGCGATGCCGGTCGTCGACAGTCAGGAACAGGACATCGACCGGGCACGGCACGTCGAAGGGCCAGATATGAACCCCTTCCGCATTGATCTGCGGCTCCACCAAGTCGAAGTGGTCACGGTACGAGGTCTTCGGCAGTTTCATCCGCTGCGGAAGACCGGCGCGCCGGGGCGAGGACTGTTGCGTCACGGCAACCCCGTGGGCGACCGGATCAATGTTCGATTTTGAAGACGTCTTCAAGTTCGCCATGGCGGACTCCAAACATTTGGGAATGAAGATTCACGGTCGCGTCGCTGTAATGTACCCATACTTGAACTTTTTGCCCAGGCGTCAGTTGCGGTGACACCTGCAGATCGAGCTCGACCAGGGCGTGTTCGGCATGCAGTGCCGTTACCTGCGCACCAGGCATCTCCTTGAGCGCCGGCAGACCCCTCTCGCCGCTGATTGCCTTCACACCGCAATCGAGAACGGCGTGTTGTGCCCCACGTGTACTAATCACCGTGGCCAGCACCGTGAGTGACCGTTGAAACGACGCGCCGCGGCTGAGATAGATGTTATCCATCAGCAAGTACGATCCTGCCTGGATTTCAGTGATACCGGGATAGTCGCCCGACACTGCATAGGTGCCGGTTCCTCCCGTGGAGCGGATTGTCGAGACATTGATCCCTGAGCTTTCAACGAGGGCCGCGGATTCGACAATCGCCTTGCTCCCCTGCCGCACGATCTCGTCTCGTTCCGCACTCGGCGGCACTGCCTGCAGATGGCCGTCATATCCCATGATGCCGCGCACCACAAGTCCCTGATCGGCGGCGTAGCGGGCCAGGTCGAGGGCCGGCTGGCCTGGCCCCACTCCACATCGATTGAGGCCGATGTTGACATCCACCAGCACCTCGATCTGTGCATTTCGATTCCGCTGCGCGGATGCCAGATCACGCACCGAATGGCGGTTGTCCACCGCAACCATCACCGATGCGTGGCGGGAGAGATCGGCCAGGCGCTCCGGCTTTTCCTGACCCGCGATTTCGTTCGCTATGAGTATGCTGCCGATTCCGTGTTCCACCAGGATTTCGGCTTCGCGCAGTGTCGCGCACGTCATCCCAATGGCGCCGGCATGGATTTGCTTCCATGCCAGCAGGGGCACCTTGTGATTCTTGAAGTGTGGGCGCAGCTTGCATCGCCGGTCGCGGAAGAAATCCGCCATGCCACGCAGATTGGACTCCATGGCATCGAGGTATACGAGCAGGGCCGGCGTTTTGATCTGCTCTACGTTCATGCTTATCAGGGAAGAATCTCCTCGTAGAGTTTCACGTCAAACCGGTCCACGAGTCCGGGCCGCACATTGTTGAAAAAGTCCGTGATGTACGACGTTGCGCAGTGTTCATCGAATGCCTTCTTGTCTTTCCATTTTTCGATAAACGTAATGCCGTTGGGCTGGTCCGTTCGCTGATTCAGTTCGTAGCGGATGCAGCCTTCCTCAGCGTGCGTGGGTTTCATCAACGCGTGCAGCACGTCGATCAATTCTTCGGTCTTGCCATCCTTGGCAAAGAACTCCGCGACGCAAACCACTTGAGTAGTGTTCTTATTTAGCATATTGCCTTCTTTCTTGAATGGTTTCAGTGAGTGATGCAGATATCGGCCATCTCAAGTCTCCTCATCCTGCTTCAGGGCGGCGCTGAATCCGCGAAACAACAGAGCTATCGAGGTCGCGCCGGCGTCGGCAGACCCGCGCGTCTTCTCGCCCAGATACCTGGCCCGCCCGTATTTTGCGATCATACCCTTCGTCGCTTCGGCTCCCTTGCGGGCAGCGTCCGATGCGTACTCCATTGCGTGCGCAATCGACTCTCCGGAGTTGGCCGCTGTTGCAAATGCCTGTACGGCGGGCACCAGGGCATCCATCATGGTCTTGTCGCCGGGTTTGGCCTTCGTCTGTTTCTCGACCGCGCGCAGCCCGGCCGCAAAGCTGAGGGCCAGATGGGTGCAATCGCTCTCATGCCCCATCACCGCATCGCCCATTCCGGCGATAAACGTGCCCAGAATGGCACTCGATGCGCCGCCGTCCACGCTCAATACACTCCAGCCTGCATCCTTCAACCGTGCGTTCAGCGTTTCGTGGCAGTCTTGGGTCATCGCGCACTCGAGCATATCCATCGTGCGCAGCATGGCGGCGCCATGATCGCCGTCCCCGCCAACGCAGTCGAGCTCCGACAGCAGCTCTTGCTCCCGCCGGATTCGCCCGGCGGCCTCGGCAAACATGCACCGCAAATCGGCAATTGAGATTACGTCACTCATAGCCTGGCAAAGGACGGCGTATCCGCAGGCGCGTCCCACAGCTCGATCAGTTCCTTGTCCATGCGCGCGATCATCATCTGGAAACCCGCCTGCTCTTGCGTTGTGATAAATTCACCGATGGCGCTGCGCACAAGCTTGATTTTCCTGGCCTGCAGTACTTGTGCGACCCTGCGGAAGATGAGGTACAACTCCATAAGCGTGGTCGCGCCGGCGCCGTTCAACAAGACCAGCAGTCCCTCTCCTTCAGTTACCTTCAGATCCGCAAGTAGCTTCTCGAGCATGATGTCCGCGGTCTCGTCTGCCGTTTTCAGCTTCATGCGACCGGTTCCCGCTTCTCCGTGCTGCCCCATTCCGATCTCGATCTCATCGTCGCCAAGCTCGAAGATAGGCTGCCCTGTCGCGGGATGGGTCGCAGTACGCATGGCAACGGCCAGCGTGCGCATGTTTCGCTCCATGCGCTGCGCTACTTCGAAACACGCGTCGAGCGGCGCGCCCTTCTCCGCCGCCGCCCCGGCCACCTTATACACCCCAACGCAACCCACCAGCCCGCGCCGGTCTCCTTCTGGACTCGAAATGTCCTCCTGGGTCAACACCATCTTGACATTCAGGCCTTCACGCTCCGCTGCCTGCATGGCGATGTTCGCAGCCAGCACATCCCCGGCGTGGTTGAGCACGATGAGCAAGGCACTTTCTCCGCCTGTGCACGCGTTGCGAATGGCCTCGATGCACTTCACAGCACCCGGCGCAGCGAATATCTCGCCGGCCACGCTCGCGTCAAGCATTCCGCGGCCCACAAATCCGCTCAAACCCGGCTCATGGCCGCTACCGCCAAGCGTCACGAGCCTTACTTTGCCCGAGGCTTTCGGAGTCGCTCGCACGATCGTACTCGTTCCGTTCAGCCGCACTTTATCCGGAAACGCCAGCGCAAAGCCTTCGAGGAGTTCCGGCACCAGGTGCTTCGGGTCGTTGATGAACTTCTTCATGCGCATCTCGCGTCACTCCCTGTTACTCATAAGCCGACGGATCGCTCATCACCATCGGCTTGCGGAATCGTTCCGTATGTGCAGCCAGCACGAAGAAACCAATCACCAGCCAAACGGTTCCGGCAATTTTTGCGGGCCTGCTGAGCCCCAGCCAGATCACAGCGCAAAACAGAAAGCCTGCAGCGGGTGCTACCAAGTCAAGCAGAAGATTCCGCGCGCGGGGATGTGTGGGCCTGAGCCAGAAATTCCAGATCACAGCCGCATTTACGCCCATGAATCCGAGAAACGCGCCGAAGTTCAGCAACTCGGCGGTCAGCTCGTAGCTCATAAACTGCGCTCCGGCAAACGCCAAAACGCCCAGTAACAAAATGTTAATCCAAGGCGTATTGCGCACCGGATGAAGCCGTGCAAAAATGCGCCGCGGAATCACATTCTCTCTTCCCATCCCGAAAAGCAGCCGCGCGGCCCCCACCTGCGATGTGAGCCCCGCGCCGATGTTCGCTACCACGAGCAGGATCGCCATCGCCTGAAACAGCCACGGCCCGCCCACGCGTCCCGTTACGTCGATAAATGCAGTCTCCACATTGGTGAAGGTCGCGTAGTTGGGCCACGCCAAGTGAGCGAGATAGACCAGCAATCCACCAAACAGCCCGGTAAAGAGACAAACGAACACGGCAGCCAGCATGACATTTCGCCGCGGGTTCTTCACATCTTCGGCAAGCGTCGTAACGGCATCGAACCCTAGATAGGTAAGCGCCGCAAACGAAGTTGCCGAAGCAACATCGCTGACGCGAAACGTCGCCGGATTGTAAAGCGGCTGCATGGAAAATAATCCGGCGATCCCCTGTCGAATAAAGATATACTTGACCGCCAGCACTATGAAACAGATCAAGACGCCGAACATGAAGAACAGCATTACATCGTTGGCGCGCGCGGTGTAACGGATTCCGCGCAGGTTGAACAGCGTGATTCCACCCGCAAAGAGCAATGCCCCCGCGGCAAACGGCAATGCAGGCACCGCGCGCTGCAACGAAAGGGTTCCATAGATTACGCAGAACAGCGGAATGAACACGTAGTCAAGCAGCATGGCCCAGCCGGCGAAGAACCCCAGGTATGGGTGGATACCGCGGCTCACGTAGGCATATGCCGAGCCCGCCGACGGATACAAGGCTGCCATGCGCCCGTAACTGATTGCGGTTAACACCATTGCCACCATCGCCGCCAGGATCGTTACCACTACGTGCCCGCGCGATTTCACTTCCGCGAGGCCGAAGACCGTCGCCGGAGCGCTGGGGGTGACCGCCACAATTCCATAGAAGATCAGATCCCGCAGAGACAATACCCGGTGCAGCTTTGGCGTCTCGGCGACGTCAGGCAGGTTCATGCGGCTCCTCTCGAACGTGCCGTCCTCCATCGGTATTCAAGTCTCCGCGTAGCTGTTCCGGCTCCGGCATCCGACCCCGCTCCCATGCAACGCGACCGGCCGCTCAGGATTGCAACCGTATCACGCGAAAATCATATTTCTTCTTCGTTTGGTACAAACCTCTTGCACCTGGGCGGTCTGGCCACCGTCCACATGCAGGACGGCGCCCGTGACAAACGAGGCATCCTCGGAGGCCAGGAACAGTGCCGCGGCGGCAATCTCCTCCGGCCTTCCAAGCCGGCACATCGGGAAAGTCTTTGCAAATTCATCAAGCTCTTGAGGGGTAAGCGCTTTACGCAGCATGGGTGTATCGGTTGGCCCGGGGCAAATCACATTCACCCGAATTCCCTGCTTCGCGTAGTCAATGGCCATCGATCGTGTCAGCAGCGTCACTCCGCCTTTCGAACTCACGTAAGCCGCCGCATGCGCGCATGCATCGTGGGAGCCGGTGGTTGACGCCACGTTGATAATGGCGCCCCGGCCTTTTAGAACCATGTGGGACAGCGCGGCCCTGGAGCACAAAAATGTTCCAGTCAGATTCACGGCAATCATGCGGTTCCACGCGTCTTCCGTGGTTTCCAGAGCAGTTCCATAGGCCAGGATCCCTGCTACGTTGAAGAGAATGTGCAGATCGCCTAGTTCCTGAATCGTGCTTTGTACCACTTGTTTCACGTCTTCCGGCAGCGATACATCAAGCCGTGCATAGCGGGCTGTTCCGCCATTGGCGCGTATCAATTCAACGGTCTCGGCTCCGCCGCTTTCGCTGGCATCGGCTACCATCACCGCTGCCCCCTCCTTGGCAAAGCGAATGGCCACCGCCCGCGATATGCCGGAAGCCGCGCCGGTTACCAACGCAACCTGAGAGGGAAGCCGCATGCTATGCTCCTGTCCGGTCCCGGGGGGAAGAGGCCCGTTGAGAATGTTCCCCATGTTCCTACACAAGCGAGCCAACTGGCTATAAAGAATCCGCGCAATGAATGTTGTAAAACTCCGGTTCGGCGAAGATTTGCATGCCTGGATCGTGCTGCTTCAACAAAAGTTTCCTCAATTCTCAGAGACGTTGGCGATTTTTGACGGCTAGTATGCTGAGGCAGCATGCAAGATAGATTCCCCTCGCCAATCCCAACGCGCAAACAACGAATGGACGGAATGCATGAGACTATCTGGGAAAGTAACGATTGTGACGGGAGCATCTGTCGGTTTGGGGCGCGCAGTAGCGGCCCGCTTCGCCCAGGAAGGCGCCTCGGTGGTGGCCGCCGACACGAACGAGCCCGATGGCTCGGCGCTTGTTAGCCAACTCGTGTCCGAGGGCCTGGACGCCATGTTCGTCCCGACGGACGTGTCCCAAGAGTGTGCGGTCAAGGCTCTCTACGAAACCACATTCTCCCGCCACGGACACGTCGATGTGCTCTATAACAACGCGGCCGTCCTGCTTCCCGGGCGCGATCTCCCCGTCAACGAAGTCAGCCTTGAAACGTGGGACTACGTGATGGGAGTCAATCTGCGGGGAGCATTCCTGTGCGCCAAGTACGCCGTCTCCTCGATGCTCCAGAAGGGCGGCGGATCGGTCATTTTTCTCGGCTCGCCCACCGGCCTGGTCGGATGCGCTCCCGCGCTAACCGCTTACAGCACCAGCAAGGCCGGCATCATGGGGCTCACGCGCGTGATGGCCGCCGCCCATGCCCGCGATGGCATCCGCGTCAACTCTATCGTGCCCGGAACCATGGATACTCCTATGAACGCCTATATTCTTTCCGATCCGTCTGTTCGCGAACGGTATCGTGAAGCGGTCCCGGTGGGCAGGCTTGGCACTCCGCAGGATATCGAAGGCATTGCTGTTTTCCTGGCGTCAGACGAGTCCGCCTATTGCACGGGAGGCTTGTTTATGTGCGACGGCGGACTCACTGCAGTTTGATTTGAGCTGTTGAGTATTGCAATTAATCATGGGCTTGTTTTTTCGGTGAGTTAGAAGATTGCGATCGGATTAAAAAACGAGCCCGTTCCTCCCGGAAGCCGAAGCGGCGCTGCCACGACAAGGAAATCCCAACGCTGCTCTTTCTCGCAAACTTCGGATAGATCCTCGAGGTTCAGGCTATCGGCACAAATCATTCCCATTGCGGCGATTTGAAGAGCATGGATGGGATAGGCGACTCCTTCGACGTTACTGGGTATTGTCTCTCCGTCGCCGTCCGGAAAGAATGCCGCGACTTTTCGTTCGTGCAGGAGCGGTATGGCCGAGGCATGCAAGCCTGCCTTGCCTTCTCCGTCGTAGCCATTGTTCCACGGTCCTAATTCCAGACGGCGACGATGATGGCCGGTTCTGAAGACAAGAATGTCTCCCTGACGAAGTTGGATACCTTGTGCCCGTTCGCAATTCTCCAATTCCTCACGATCAACAGCCTCCCCAGGTTCGAGCCACTTCACACCTCGAAGACGTGGAATGTCGATGAGCACGCCTCTCCCGGCGATTCCGTGCGCATAAGTTGTTATGTCCTGACGACACGGACCACGCGTTGTAACCTCCGAGGTAGTCTTGCCGTTGTATAGCCGGCCTTTGTACGCCACATGGCAAAGCGCATCAATGTGGGTATGGCAGTCGCCGTGAATCTCTCCGGCCATGTAATCCAGGCTGAAGCCTGGCTCTCCCGATGCGGCGTCGCCATCGAAGGCCATGGACATGTAGTGCGAAACAGGATGAGGGTTGTCAGGCCCCGCGACCTTGTTGATCGGCACCGCCATCGAAATCGTGCGCCCTGAGCGCACCAGCGCGGCCGCCGTCCGCACGCATTCGGGGGTGATGTAATTCAGTGTTCCACGCTCATCGTCGTTGCCCCAGACCCCCCAATTCGAAACTTTTTGGAACAGTTCATCAAAACCCTCTCTTGAAATCGCGGCCGGCGGAGTTCTCATCGCTTCCTTTCAACATCGGTTGATCTCGGGGGTTCATGCACGGGCAAATAGTAAAAGGGACTGGAGCGTCGATAGAAGACCGGGCCGGCAACCGCTCTGCGAGCACCGGGCCTTAGAACGTGAGGCGACCAGTGAGTTCGAGGCTACGCGGGCCGGCGCCTTCCGCGGTCTGCAAGGCAGTGATGGAGCCGAAGCCGCTCGCGTCCACCTGCATATTGGGAGGCTCGTAGTTGCGGTGATTGAAGACATTGGCCGCCGCGACGCTGAATTGCAGCCTCGACTGTTCGTGAAGCGTGATGCTCTTCATCAGCGAGAGCGAGAAGTTGGCGGTGCCGGGGCCTACGACGCCACCCACCGGGGCATCGCCAAATCGGCCGATGCCGATGCCGTCGGGGTTCTGCAGATTCAGATAGGGAAATGCTGCGGGATTGAGCCACTGGGTGGTGGTGCGGTGGGGAGCGTAAAGCGGCACATTGGGGAGTTGATCGGGGCGCGCCTGGCCAATGGTGGTAAGGATGTTGGTGTTGGCAGGGTCGACCGATTGCTGATAGGGCGTGAGGAACGGGCCGGATTGCAGCACGGCGACGCCGGCCAGTTGCCAGTCACCAACTAAGCCGTTCAGTGTGCCGCCGGTCGACAGCCAGCGCCGTCCACGGCCAAAAGGCAGGTCATAAAGCCAGGTGGCCAAGAAACGGTGCTCGCGGTCGTAGACGACGTTGCCATAATCGAGGCCCGGGTGAAAGCGGTTGGTAAGATAAGTGCCACCGGCAACGGCAAAAGCATTGGGAGTGGCGCCGCCGGCATTGGATAAGTCGCGCGTCCAGGTATAGCTGGCGTCGAAAGTGAGGCCGTTGCCGGTGCGCCGCGAAAGCTCCGCGGTTCCACTTCCATAGTTACTCTCCGCTGCGTTTGTAACGCTCTGAATGATGCTCCACGCGGGATAGGGAAGATCGGCGACGACGTTGGCGTAGCCGACGGTGTTGGGCTGAACCTGGTTGAGGTCCACCATGGCCTCGAGATTCTTGCCGTGGCTGCCGGCGTAGGAGAGTCGCACGCCGATGCGGCGGCCGAGGTCCTGCTCAAAGGTCAGGTTCCACTGCTGGACTGACGGGTCGCTGTAATGGATGGGGAAGGCATAGTAGAAGCCGGCGGTACCGTAGGAACTGCCTGCCGCGACGGTGTTGAATGGGTTGGTGAAATCGAGCAGAGGGGTGACGCCGTCAGATTGGAAATCCTGGTTGTAGGTGGCCACATAGCTGGATGCAACAGCCCATCCGGAGACCAGCGAGAAGCCCAGCGGTGACTCGATGAAGCGGCCCCAGCCGCCTCGAACTACGGTTGTGTCTTTGCCGTTAGGACGCCAGGCAAAACCAATGCGCGGGCCGAAGTCTGTATGGTCGGTATAGCGCAAGGCGCTCGGGATATGCGCCTGGGCAGCGGTCAGGATCGGTGTGGGCGCGATGGCTGCCGCGAAATCGGCGGACTGCTGCGACAGTCCCTTTTCGTCGGAAACGACCACGGCTCCATTCACGGTTGTCGAGCCATCGGTGCCAACGCCGGTCCAGTCGGGCATGAACGCGGCCGTGTTGGAGTGAGTCTCGCGCAGCGGCGGGTGCAGTTCATAACGCAGACCGAGATTCAGCGTGAGATTGGGCGTGATCTTCCAGTCGTCCTGCCCGTAAAAGGCGTAGGAGTAGCCGAGTCCATCCATCGTGGGGTTGTTCGTCGAACTAACCTGGGTGTAGTCGGGATAACCAAGGAGGAATGCCGTGTAGGGATCGCCAATGGCTGCGCCCACGTTGGAAGAACTGTTAAATACGTACCAGCCAGAACGGTAGTTGCCGAAGACGTTGTCGTCGTGATCGGCGAGACGCTTGAAGTCGGCGCCAAATTTGAATGTGTTCTTGTGGTGGGTCCAGGTGAGGTTGTCAAGGAATTCGATAATCTGCCCGCGCTGTACGCCAGGGTTGCCCGCGCCCGTGGACATAAAGCCATTGATGAGCACCTGCGGCGCCTCGGAGTACTCAAGATTAGGCTGCGGCACGGTAATCCCGATTTGATTAAGCAGGTCCACAGTGGAGTAGCCCTGTTCCTCTGAAGTGTGCTGCTCGTTGTATCCTCCGCGGAACTCATTCATGACGTTTGCGCCGAAAATGTAGTTGTGGGCAAAGGTGAGGCCCTCGTCGATCTCGGGGGTGTTGTATGGACCCTGCAGCGGGCTCCCCGCCTCCGCGCAATAGGTAAACGTGCAGGCAGCCGAAGGCGCGGTGAGCACCTGGCGATTTTTGTAAGAGAAGCGCGCGAACACCGTTTGCCGCGAAGAAATGGTTCGATCGATGCGGATATCACCCTGGTTGGCAGAGATGGGAGAAGGAAAATTGATCTGGTAGTTGTTCGCGTAAGATCCCGGGTCACCGTAATTCGGCGCAGGGAAAAGATACTGCAAGACGTTGGCGGAAACCGGGCTCACAGGCACGTTGGAGGGGTCGATGGGAGTGATGCCGTCCGGTTGATAGATGGCGGAGACGCCCTGACCGGCGAGATAGTTGGTGAGATTGCCGTTGCGCATGTCCGCCGAAGGCACGCTCAGGAGGATAGGTGTCTCGCGAGGCAAACGAAGGCCTTCATAACCAGCGAAGAAAAAGAACGGGTTCTTGGCGTTGGAGAGTAGCGGCAAGCGCAGTGGGCCGCCGAGAGTTCCACCAAAGTCGTTCATGATGATCTTCGGCTTGGAAAGAGCGAAGGTGTCGTTGGAATTAAAGACCGTGTTTTCGAGATTTTCGAAGATGCCGCCATGGAAGTGACTCGTCCCCGCCTTCGAAACGGTGGTGATGTCGGCAACACCGGAGAATTCGGCATTGTTGTTTGACTCGCTGACACGGATCTCTTCAATGGAGTTGAAGGAGGGAAACATCTCGTTGACAGGACCGGAGTATTCAACGCCCACACTCGAGATGCCATCGATAGTGACACTGAGCATGGCCGCCGTCGTCCCCAATACCGCGAGGTTGCCGGTGTCATCCGTCTGAACTCCGGCTTCGGTCGTGAGGGTGGAGATGGGGCTTGTAGAGCCGGTCGAACGCGAATAAATGGCAATCGGCAAATCAACAAGTTCATCCCCGAGCTTGGTTGCAGCCAGGTTGGAAACCTCGGTATTGATGACGGGGAGGGCGCTGTCGTCGATGACGACCACTGTCTGCGTTTCGCCGCTCAACTTGAGGACGACATCGATGCGACGAGTCTCGCGCGCCGTGAGGGAGACGACGGGCAGCGCCTCGGTTTGAAAACCCGGCCCGGCGAAGGTTATTTCGTAGGTGCCGACGTCGATGTTTCTGAACGCGTAATTCCCATCGCCGTCGGTGGCCGCAGTGCGCGTGGCGCCGGTACCAGTGTTGAGCAGTGTCACTTGCGCGGTGGCGATGAGTGCGCCGTTGCCGTCGTGCACGGTGCCGAGAATCGCGCCAAACGTAGACTGGGCTACCAAGGGACCTGCCGAAACGCTACACAGGCAACAGGCCAGCAGCAGGCGCCAGGCGAACAGCCCGCGCAGGCGGGCTAGAAGAAAACTGTCCATCCGGATACCTTTCATGGAAAATATACAGAAATGCTGCCGTATATTCGCTTTCGAAACGGAACATTTCAAATGTATCGCTCCCTGGTAGCGCGCGACGCTCAATTTCTTGGATAAAACGAGTCCGTCCTTGTGAAACAACGGGGCCGGACTCGAGATTCGGCCCCGCGACAGTTCTCAGTTGCCAGCTGCTGGAGCGAGCTGGGCTTTGATCCAGCGGTCGACGCGCGCTTCCAGCAAGTCAAGCGGAAGGGCACCGCCGGACAGGATCTCGTCGTGAAAGGTCTTGAGGTCGAACTTGGTTCCCAACTGCTGCCTGGCGCGTTCGCGCAGCTCGCGAATCTTGAGCTGGCCAAGCTTGTAGCTGCATGCCTGGCCGGGGCCACCGATGTAGCGGTCCGTCTCTGCCTGGATCGTCGGTTCGTCGACGGCGTGGGAGTTGCGCATATACTCAACCACCTGATCGCGGCTCCAGCCCATGTCGTGAATCCCGGTGTCGACCACCAGGCGTACCGCGCGAAATAGTTCCGAGCGAAGGCGGCCGTAGTCGGAGCCAGGATCCTGGTAGAAGCCGATTTCCTTTCCCAGTTCCTCCGCATAGAGGCCCCAGCCTTCGACGTATGCGGAGTTTCCGCCATGCTTGCGGAACTCGGGCAAACCGGTCAAGGACTGCTGAATGGTGATCTGTAAGTGGTGACCTGGAACGCCCTCGTGATAGGCAACCGCCTCATCGTTGATGTAGCTACGGTTGGTGGGGTCGGAAACGGCGACCGAGACGCGGCCGGGACGCTTGCCGTCCGGCGTCCCGCCCTGGTAGTGGGTGGCGGCCGAAGCCTGGAACGGCGGGATGGGCTCGACTGTGACCGCGGTCTTGGGGAGCAGGTTAAAGAGCTCAGGCAAGTGAGGTTCCATTTGGTCGATGTACTTGCGGAAGTCATCGACGATGGCTTCCGCAGAAACGGCCTTGTATTTGGGATCGTTTTCGATGTGGTCTCGGAAACTGCCGAGGTCGGTGTAGCCGTTGGCCTTGGCCAGCGCCGTCATCTCCGCGGTGATGCGGTCGACTTCTTTCAGGCCGATCTCGTGGATCTGAGCGGCGGTGAGGTCGGTGGTGGTGAAGCGGCGAAGGGTGGTTTGATAGCGGCGCTTGCCGTCGCCAAGGGAGTTGATCGAGAGCGTGGTGCGGGTGTAGGGAATGTAGTCCGTGGTGATGAAGGCGGCGAATTGCTTGTACGCCGGGAACACCTCGTTGTTGACTGTTGCAGTGATCTGGTCAGTGAGACGCTTCTTGTCGGCCTCGGAGAAGCTGGCCGGAAATTTCTTGAGGGGCAGAATGAAGGGATCAGCGGTGATCACGCCGTCGGCCTGCCCGGGAATCTTTTCTGCGATGAAGCGGACGGGAACAAGTTTATCTTTCACGCCGGCGCGGAGGACCTCTTCGGTCTGGAGAAAGGCCTTGGGGATCTGGTGGAGGCGGGAAAGGTAATCCTCGTAGTGCTTGACCGAGTCGAAGGGCATGGAGAGGGGGAGGTCCGCGAGGTTTGCGTGGATGCCTCCTCCGCCACCGGATGCGCTGAGGGGCATCTCATACTCTTTGAGGTCGTAGTCTTCGACGCGCTGCTGCAACTGGCGAAGGAAGAGGTCGTGGGAGATGAGGTCCTGCTCGGGAAAGCCGGTCGCGTCGATCGCCTTGATCCGGGCGAGGTCGGCGAGGTCGCGCTCGTGCCGGGCGGCGGGCGCGGCGAGAGAGTAGTCCCCGAGCTGATCGTTATATCGGTAGTCGCCAACAGCCGTGGCCAGGGTGGGATTCATCTTGAGGGTGGCTTGCCAGGAGTCGTCGAAGAGGGCGTTCTGGACGCTTAGGCGTGAAGCAACCGAGGCGGGTGCCTGGGCAAAGGCGAGCGGTGAGACCGCGGCCAAACAGAGAGTTGCAGTAGCGAGCAAATGATGGCGCATGCCGACTAGTATCAATTGCGATCCGCTAAATAGTCCAACCGGCGAGAACTCTTTCGCGGCTGCCTCGACATCGAATCGGCAGTTTCATCGGTTAGATTCCCTTTTCCTCGAGTTCCCACAAATGCACATAGGATTGCTCCATCCAACCGTGGCTGATGATCGCGCACCTTCCTTGATTCAGCTCCATCACTTTGGCGCCGTCGTGGTGTTCAAATCGATCATCCAGCGGGAACCGAGCCCACGCGATCCCCTGCGGATCGGCCTGCTTGTACGCATACAGGCGGCACTGGCTGGTAGGGCTTGAAGGGATCATGTTCTCCCACGATCACTTCCAGCTTGCCGTCGCTATCCAGATCGGCCACCGAAATTGAGTGGGGCGAGCGCACCCGGTCGATGATGTGCACTTTGAATTGCCCATCCCTCAGGTTGCCGGTATTTTCGAGCCAGCCCACCAGCGAGAAGAACGACTTGTGCACGTTCCAATCCACGTCTTCAACCGTGAACAAAATGTCGGGCCGCCCGTCGCCGTTCACATCCATGATGGCGGTGCGCGAAATTGACTCCAGTCCCATCGACTTCAGAAATCCGGCGTCAATCAGCAGGTGCGGCTCAAATTGTCCGTCACCGCGGTTCTCCAGCCAATACGGCCCGGCCACCACGTCCAGTTTGCCGTCGCCATCCAGGTCGAACGCACGCATCTCCTCCCCATAAGGGACATCCGCGATCACACGCTTGTGCCAGGGCTCGCGCGGATCGTCCGGCACTTCGAAGATCTGCGGCGGACTTCCCTTGTGCTCGTGATAGCCGCAAACCAGCGCAGCCCGGTCGCCGGGCAGTAGCGGAGCGATCACATTGCCGTGCGGCCAATCCCCGTCGCCGATTCCGATGATGTCCTCCTCCCAGCGGTCATGGGCGAGGTCAACAGCCTTCAGCCACACCAGGTGCTGCTCAGCGCGTTATAAAATCCGTCTGCGTTGGGCTTGCCTTTGATGCCGATGAACTCCAGTTTTCCATCCTTGTCGATGTCGTAGGCATTGATGATCTGCGCCACTCCCGGAAATGGATGCCGCTCCCAGGTTGGATTCTTGTACCACCAGGCTCCGCAGAGAATGTCGGCCTTGCCGTCGCCATCCACGTCGAAGGCGCGAATATCAATGCCGGTGTAAGGCTTCTGCCGATCGACAAACGTGTGTTTGTACTGCGTCAACATCGCGGGCGCCTGGCGGAGGCGAAACATGTGCACCCATCCTGTGTAACTCCCCGCCTTGGCCATCACCTGCCCCGCATGTCCCAGGATGACGTGCTCACCGGAGTCATCCAGGTCGATATAGATGCCTTCGTGCGTGCCCTCGCCCTCGTAGATAAGTTCGGTCTTGAATGACTTGCCGCTGTCGATCGGCGTGTACTTGATGAGTCGCGCGTTCCAGTTATAAGGAGCCTCCCAGCCGCCTTCATTCATCTCTCCGGCCAGAATCTGCACCTGCCTTGTCTTCGGGTCATGCCAGGCCCTCAACGTGTGGGCGAAGTTCAATGGACCATCCATCGGGTGCTCGATCCACGCATCGTCCGGATTCGATTTGATCCGGTTCTCAAACCACGCCATGCGCCCATCGGGATACTCATCTTCCACAAGCACGATGTCCAGTTGTCCGTCGCCATTCACATCGATCAGCGCGGCGCGGCACATCTCGCGATAGCCGGGAGCGATGTGGTGGGTCTTCCAGAGTTTGCCTGAAAATGGGCCCTCGGGCGGCGCGGAAAACCAGTACGGCCCGGACACGAGTTCATCCTTGCCATCGCCGTTCAGATCGCCCGCCGCGGTCCCTTCCGCGGAAAGACCGGATTGAATCGTGTAGCGCTTCCAAGGCTTCTTCGCATCGGTCGGAATTCTGTAAGCGAACAATCCCGGATGATCGCAATACATGGCATTGGCGACTAATTCCCTTTTACCGTCGCCGTCAATGTCACTGAAAAGAACGTCGTGAGGATGACCCGCCGTCTCTTCGTCCAACACATACTCGGTCCATTCACCCAGATCGGTCGTCGGCTTATACCAGCACAGAACCCACTTCTCGGCGGCATTTTTGGCTCCGGGCAAGAGCTTGCCCACCACGACCTCCTTACGCCCATCATGGTCCACATCTTCGAGCGCCATGCCGACGCCGAAACGACCCAGCGCCACCACCCCACTCTCCGCCGTCGAGGGTCGATACCAGAGCAGTGCGCCGTTACCGCATACCACCAACTCGGTTTTGCCGTCGTTATCGATATCGGCGGCCGCATCTCCAGCCGTTTCGGTCATGTGCGGAGGCGCGGCGTCCAGAATCACCAGTTCCCAAGCGCCGTTGGGGGCGCTGTGCCGCGGCGTTGCGCCCGTTGTTCCGGGCTGGCCTTGCACCTGATGCGAGGCTGGTGGAACCACTTCCGCGGTTGAACTCTGCATGCCGGCCGCCGTGACGGTTCCGGCGAAAAGCTTATTGAAGGTACGCCTGTCCACTTTGAGTGTCCTTGGCTCGTGAGAGCGAACGAAACCCTATCATCGCAGCCGAGGTTGGAGCAATCGGTGACGAATCGCACCCGAATCCCAGAGTCGATTTCGTGTTCCAGATTTGTTTCGGGGCCTTGCCAACCCGCAGACCGGCCTCGCGGTGCAAGGGCCAGGCTAGGATTTGCCAGGGACCAGGCCGGAAACGAGCTTCTCCAATTCAGCAATGCGCCCTTTCAGATCATTAACTTCGTCACTCTCCGGCGGCGCTTGAGTCTTGGGCTGAGTTCCCGAGTTCGGTGCTGACCCGTGCCCTTGTTTCCCTCGACAGGCATATCGCGATCTGTCCCAAAATTCTGCACGAAATCAAATGGATTGAAGGGCGGAGTTATGGCGCGATAGGTGTTCTGATTGATATCAAGCATCGCCTTCATATACTTCAAGGTACTTTCCTGGCTTGCGCGTCCCGACGCAATGACCATCTGGCGCAAGAGATCGAGCGGGAAACCGGAATTGGGCGCCTTGGCATCTTCGACGATGATCTGGGTCAGAATCAGTCGAGTGATGTCCTCGTTCGTGGTGGCGTCGATCACCTGCACATCATTTCCCTGCTGCAGGAGCTGCGCCACCTCTTCGAGATTGACATAGCGGCTGTTGGTGGTGTCATACAGGCGCCGGTTCTCGTATTTCCGGATCGCGACCGTTTTCTTAGCCATCATCTGGCATTTTACCCTTGACAACTCTGAAGGAAGAGCACCTAATAAAATTATGCTGCAATGCAGCAGTTATTGCAGCACAGAAAGCCCCTAAAGGAGCATGATATGAAGGCAACAAAAAGGGCCTGTGGGATCGGTTACGGCTGTCGCAGGCGAGAAGCCAGACTTTGTCGAGGCGGCCGTTCATCTGTACACAACTGGGATTGAGCGGGTGGCTGAGGCTCAGAAGAAGGCCATCGATCTGACCATCAATCACAACGCCGAGATGGTAAGCACCTGGAAGAAACATGCTTGGCTGGCCCTGGATTTTTCATGCTTGACCTGGCCACCACTGCTTTTGACCGCTACGCCGAGACCCAAAAGGGGATGATCGACCTGGTCGTAGAGCAGAGCCACATGCTGGCAGGAGTCGTCGAGGAACGCAAGGTGAAAGCCGGCAAGATCGTGGACGACAGCATGGCGAAAGCGCAGGAAGCCATCGATCAATCGATAGGCGCGCAGAAGACCGTGCTCGAGTTTACGACCAGGCAAACCAAGGCGGCATTCGAAACCGCCAAGAAGCAATTCGGTTATGCGGGAACGCCTGCGGGCGCGGCGGCCGACTCGGTGCAGCGCGGAATCGAAGTCGTGGTTGACGCGCAAAGGAATTGCTGGACGTGTTGAAGGTACCTCTCAAGGTCCATTGATCTGCGGGTGGCGGGAATCCATGCGGGGCGTGGGGTAGACAACCCGATAGCGCCTTGAAGCGCCAATAAGGGAAGCCCTCGGCCCCGTACAGGTATATGCTTTGTGTGACATCAAAGTCTGGAGTTGCGACGATGGCTGCTGAACCCAAGGATGAGAGTCCTGTCGATCCGTTTGAAGCCATTCGTGGAATGCGGGATAGCTATCTCGACGCGATGTCGAAGGTGATGATCAACGCAGTGAACAGCGAGGAGCATGCTCAGGCCACGGGCGCCATGCTCAATAGCTCACTGATGGCATCTGCGCCATTCCGCGAAGTTCTCGACAAGGCCACCGCGTCAGCGTTGCAACAGGCATCGATGCCTTCGCGGCAGGAGGTGGCCGCCTTGGCGGGACGGTTCACGAATATCGAGATGCGCCTGGACGACATGGAAGCCAAGCTCGATCGAATCATCGAATTATGTTCGGTGGCGAAGCCGGCGTCCGTTGGCGCCGGCTCCCTTGAAAAAGCAAAAGCTAAAGGCAAGTCTCCGCAACGCAAGAGCCCTCGAAAAGGCTGACGGCGTTTTGGAGAAGAGGGCGATATGACGGAGGCAGCGGCATTGCCTGATCAGTGGTCGGTTCTCCAGCAGCGTTTTCAAACTCTCAACAAGGTGATGACAACAAAAGCGGCGATTGCGCAGACGCCGAAAGAGACTGTCTGGACGCTCAACAAAGCCAAACTCTATCGCTATATCCCCGTCGTCGCTCCGGAGTCACGGCATCCCATTCCACTTTTGCTTGTCTTCGCTCTCATGAACCGGCCCACGATTCTCGACCTTCGTCCCGGGCACAGTTTCATTGAATACATCGTGGGGCGAGGGTACGATGTGTACCTTCTCGATTGGGGAGTGCCGGGGCTGGAAGACAAGGATCTGAAATTAGATGATTACGTTCTCGACTACATGACGCGGGCGATCCGCAAGGTGAAAGCCCTGACCGGATCTACGGAGTTCAGCCTTGTCGGCTGGTGTATTGGCGCGATCCTTACCACCATCTATGCATCAATGCGGCCCGATGATGGCCTGCGCAACCTTCTTCTTCTCACTGCGCCGCTGGATTTTTCAAAGCCGCGGGCTCTGACGTTTGCGCGCTGGACGGATGAGAAATATTTTGATGTCGACCGGGTGTTGGCGGCCTTCGGCAACATGCCGGGGGAGATGATCGACTATGGCGCCAAGGCTCTCAAGCCAATCGAAAACGACATCTCCAATTATCTGAAGCTCTGGGACAACCTGGACAATGCCAGGGCGGTGGAATCGTGGCACGCCATAAACACCTGGGTGACCGACATTTGTCCCATGGCAGGCGGAGCTTATCGCCAGCTCATTGTCGATCTTTATCGCCACAACCGGCTGATGAAAGGCGAATTGAAGATCCGTGGCGAGTTGGTGAATCTGAAACGGCTGCGCCCCAATCTGCTCACAGTGATCGCGGAGGGCGATCACATCACCCCGCCCTGCCAGTCAGAAGCGATCCTCTCGAAAATCTCCAGCAGCGACACAGAAATCTTCCGTGTCGCGGGAGGCCACATTGGCATCATGGCCGGGAGCGGCGCACAAAAGCTGACCTGGCCGCACATCGACCAGTGGTTGGCGGCTCGCTCCCGATGACGCGAATGAGCTTGACTACATATAAAGGCCGCCGTTGACGCTGATCTGCTGACCCGTGACGTAGTCGGCATCGCAGATCAGGAAAGCAGCCGCTTTTGCGATCTCCTCGGGCTCTGCCAGGCGGCGCATGGGAATTTTCTCCTTGATTTGTTCCAGGCGATCGAGCGGAATACCGCTTAGCATGTCGGTTGCCGTAAAGCCTGGCGCAATGACATTCGCCGTGATGTTAAATCGCGCCAGTTCCAGGGCCAGGACCTTGGTGAAAGCGACTAGGCCGCATTTGCTGGCAGCATAGTTCGCCTGGCCGAAGTTGCCAGCCTGGCCCGCGAAGGAAGCAACGCTCACGATGCGGCCGAATTTCTGTTCGATCATCGCCGGTATGGCTGCGCTGGTGCAGTAGAACGCGCTATTCAGATTGGTATCAATGACATCGGTCCAATCGTCGTCGGTCATCTTGCGAATGCTGCGATCGCGCGTGATTCCGGCATTGTTCACGAGAATGTCGAGCCGCTCGTAAGTCTCGAGCACTTGCCTGACGACCCCTCGGGCCTGGAGCTTATCGGAGATGTCGCCCTGAAAGATTTCGCTTGAGCTGCCCAGTTGTTCAATCGGTTCGCACCACGTCCGCTCCGCTAAGACCGGTACGAAAGCTGATCGCAATCGTAGCTCCACGATTGGCCAATTCAAGGGCTATCGCGCGCCCGATGCCGCGGGACGCTCCGGTGACCAATGCCACTTTGCCGGCAAGCGGTCTGGATGTTGGAATCATTGACTTCGAATAGAGTTTCTGTCGCCATTTGATTTCTTCCCTTCTGTGTCGCCTCGTTTGTCTCTCTTGCTTAGTTCATAGCTTCAAAAATGGCGGCGATGCCCTGGCCGTCTCCGATACACATGGTGACCAGCGCATACCGGCCGCCGATGCGTTGCAGTTCGTGCAGTGCTTTGACAGTGACGATCGCGCCCGTTGCTCCCGGCGGATGGCCCAGGGATATGCCGCTGCCGTTGGGGTTCGTCTTGTCCGGTGGAAGGTCCAGGTCGCGTTGAACCGCAAGTACTTGGGCGGCGAAGGCTTCATTGGCTTCGAAGACATCAATCTGGGCGTTGCCAAGCCCGGTGCGCTTGTAAAGCTTCCTCACCGCCGGCACTGGGCCAATGCCCATGACTCCAGGCTCAACTCCCGCCACCGCATAGTCGACGAGACGGGCCATTGGCTTGAGTCCGCGCTCTTCTGCCGCGTGACGCTCCATCAGGACCACTGCGGCAGCCGCGTCATTGATACCGGAGGAGTTGCCGGCTGTAACAGTGCCCGCCTTGTCGAAGGTCGGCTTGAGCCGGGCGAGATTTTCTATGGTCGCATCGCTGCGCGGCGATTCATCGGTAGTGAAGAAGGTGCTACCCGAACGGCTCTTGAGTTCGACCGGTATGATCTGGCTCTGAAATCTTCCGGCGGCGATCGCACTCAAGGCGCGACGATGGCTCTCGACCGCGAGTTCGTCCTGGTCTTCACGGGATATGTTCCATTTGCGCGCGATATTCTCATCGGTAGTGCCCATGTGGATTTCGTCGAACGGGTCAGTCAAAGCGGCGACCAGGGCGTCCACTGCATTCGTATCGTTCAACCGCGCGCCCGACGTAACGTATTCAACGAATACGGCGCCCTGCTCATCGACTCCGCGCCGCCACCAATCGCGGCATCGGTATCGCCGTGGACGACCGCATCGGCCGCCGTCACAATCGCCTGAAGCCCGCTGCCGCACAGGCGGTTCAGCGTGAGAGCCGGCGTGTCCACCTGGAGGCCGCCCCGCAATGCGGCTACGCGGGCAAGGTACATGTCCTTGGCGTCGGTGTGGATGACGTTGCCGAAAACCATGTGACCGATGTCGGCCGCGGACAATCCCGAGCGTCGCAGGCTCTGGCATACGACCTTGGCTGCAAGTTCACTGGGAGGAATGTCTTTGAGCGCCCCGCCGAATTTTCCAATGGGGGTTCGTACCGCGCTCAGTACTACAACTTCTCGATTTGTCATAAAGCCTGGTCCTTTCGTTCCCGGATGATGAAGGAGAGCAGATATTTGAATCGGGATCCCCTGGAGTGCATGGCGATCCTGAAAACTTGCCTGTTTGGGCAAGAGCAACGACGCACACCAGGGCCATATCTATACAGTTGCGCAGTGCAGCATTTATGATGCTGCAGCGCAGCGTAACTAGACGCTGCAAGGTGTGAGAGATGGAATTGGAAAGATTTGCATTGGAAACGGAAAGTGCGGCAGAAATGCCATTCACGCTGGAAGGAAAAACGGCGCTTGTGACCGGGGCAGGCCGGGGAATCGGACGAGCCATTGCGAGGCGTCTGGTCGCAGCCGGCGCGCGGGTCATGATCAACGACCTCGATGAGGCCATGCTCCTCGAATCCGAAGCCGAGCTGGCGCGTCCGGGGCGAGTAAGCCACGTCACTGGCGACCTGACCGATCCGATGGTACCGGAGCGGATCGTCCATACTACAGTCGCCGAATTTGATTCAATCGACATCATCGTGAACAATGCCGGCTACAGCTGGGACAATGTGATCCAAAAGACCACCGATGAGCAGTTCCAGGCAATGCTCGAAATCCACCTGGTAACTCCCTTTCGAATACTCCGCGCCGCCTCCACCTATATCCGGGAGACTGCGAAAAAAGAGATAGCGAACGACCAGCGTGTCATGCGCAAAGTGGTCAACATCACGTCAATCGCAGGCACCGACGGCAACCCGGGACAGGTGGGTTATTCATCAGGCAAGGCCGGGATTATCGGCCTGACCAAGACACTGGCCAAGGAGTGGGGCCGGTATAACGTGAACGTGAACGCCGTTGGTTTCGGCCTGATCGGCACACGGCTGGTACAGCCGCTGACCGACGCCACCGCCAACATGGAGATGCATGGTCACCAGATTCGCCTGGGCGTCCAGCCCAGTCTTTTAGATTCGGTGAAAACCGCATGTCCGCTTGGCAGGTTGGGCACTCCCGAAGAGGCCGCCGGCGCGGTGCTGTTTTTCTGCAGCCCGCTATCGGACTATGTCACCGGAGAGGTGTTGATCTGCGGCGGGGGACTACATTTCTAACGAAGCCCTCTTCGCCGTTTTTGCTAGTGCGTGACGAGGCAGTCCTCGAACACATAGCCCTCGAGTTCTTCTTCTTCGTGTTTCACAAGCCACGAAACTTCCAGCCAATGTTCGAGGCTGCACTCGTGCCCGGAGTCAAAGGACACCAGGTACGGTCTGCGTTCCGCGGGTATAGGCTGGGGTGACGGGGTGGTTGGGGGATATTGCATGCTTCCCTCCCGAGAAGGGTGAACGAGATGTGTAATTCCGGGGGAGACTTTTCCCTGGAGGTAGATGGCCCCGATATAATTAGCTAAACAGAAGCGTTATTTCTGTACCGTGACCGCCGTCACCATTCTGTCATTACCAATTAAATGAGACCTGCGTCGCGTCCCTTGGCGTCAGCGCGCCCGTGGCTACCGTCATGCGAACCCGCAGCGTGATCTCCGATGAAGGCCCGGTATATCAGTTCCTCGACTGGGTTATCGCGTTATTTGTACCGCGCGCCAACAGGCCGAACTGATCGCACTCGGTTTTGAAGTTGCTTTGCATCTGTTCGAGCCAGACCGCAAGCGCAGTGTTGATACGCCAGACGGAGATCGATTCAGCCTGTTTGCCGCGGAAGGTTGGCCTCTGGAATCATCCGTGATCAGCGGGTTGCGTGGGCTGGAAAATCCGCGAAAACAACGGGCTAACCTTCAGAACAGGCTTGACTTGACCGGGGGGGTCGGCGATACTGTTCTCGTTTTTCGAATTCCCCGGACTTACCCAATTTTGTGAAGCAGAGTGCTAGGTTGCTTCCCCCGCGCCTTCGTTTGCGAGCCATGGTTTGACTTGGCGTAAGCGCGTGCATCGATCCCTTCCGAGGTGACTGCGTGGCGACAGCGGGGCAGATGGGGCGATTGATTGCCATTGATACTCCGCTTGGCCCGGACCAGCTTTTGCTGCTCCGGTACAGCGGCTCGGAGAGTATCTCAGCTCCGTTTTCCTTTGAATTGGAGCTGCTCTCACAGCAAGCCGTCAGTTTCGAAGATGTAGTCGGCAAGCCCGTGACCATTACCGTTTCACTGGGAGGCGGTGATCGGTTTATCAATGGTGTGGTCAGCCGTTTCGGGCAGACCGGCGGGGACTTTAATTTTCGCCACTACTCCGCGCAGGTGGTGCCCTGGTTCTGGCTGCTCACGCGTCGCGCCGATTGCCGGATTTTCCAGAACAAATCGACTCCGGAAATCATCGAAGACGTCTTCAAAAGTCTCGGCTTTAGCGATTACGAGTTGAGCCTGACCAAGAGCTATCCGAAGCGGGCGTATTGCGTCCAGTACCGTGAGACCGATTTCAATTTCGTGTCGCGGCTCATGGAGTACCACGGAATCTACTACTTCTTCCGGCATGAAGCGCAGAAACACGTGATGGTGCTGGCCGATTCACCTTCCGCGGTTAAGCCCTGCCCGATGCAGCACAAGGCGGAATACAAGGGAGTCGAGAACACCCACCAGGACGACCTCGATGTAGTGCGAACCTGGCTCTCCGAACAGGAACTGCGATCGGGTTCATGGGCGCTCACTGATTTCAACTTTGAAACGCCCTTGACGGCCGTGTCTGCTTCTGTCGACAGCCTCGTCAAAACCTGGAAGAAGGAATTGCAGGTCTACGATTATCCCGCGGGTTGCGATTCCAAAAGCGATACTGAGGCCATCACCCGGGTACGCATGGAAGCCGAGGAATCGTGGCAACAGGTGGCGCGCGCGAACACCACGTGCCGCGCCTTTCTGCCCGGTTTTAAGTTTGAACTCGTTGATCATCCTGATCAATCCCAGGACCACGAGTGGCTGATCACGCAAGTCGACCACGAAGCGACGGCCAGCGGCTACCGCGCAGGCCAGACCGACGAACCGTCGCGGTACAGCAATCAGGTCGTCTGTATTCCTTCTGACGTTCCGTTCCATCCTCTTCGTCTGGCGCGCCGGCCGTTCGTGCAAGGTCCGCAGACGGCGCTCGTGGTTGGCCCCAAGGGGGACGAGATCTACCCCGACAAGTTTGGGCGAGTGAAGGTGCAATTCCATTGGGACCGTGCCGGCAAGTACGACGCCGACAGTTCCTGCTGGATTCGCGTGTCGCAGGCGTGGGCCGGCAAGGGTTGGGGCGCCGTGTCGCTGCCGCGCATAGGACAGGAAGTCATTGTCGATTTTCTGGAAGGCGATCCCGACCAGCCGATCATCACCGGCCGGGTTTACAACGGCGAAGAGATGCCCCCTTATGCGTTGCCCGACCAGATGACTAAGACGGTGCTGAAGACCAACAGCAGCAAGGGCGGCGAAGGATTCAACGAGTTTCGCTTTGAAGATAAAAAGGGCGAGGAACAGATATTCATACACGCAGAGAAGAACCTCGATATCCGCGTGAAGAACAACGAATACGAAACCGTAACCAAGGATTTTCACCTGATCGTCGAGCAGGACAAGTTCGTACAGACCAAGAACGACCACCATGAAACCATTGAGCGCGATTACGCCCAGGCGGTGGGACGCGATCACCACCTGAAAGTGACTGGGAAGCAGGCCCTTGAAGTGGACGGCAGCCGGTCTCTGAAGGTGAGCGGGGATGTGGCCGAACAGTTCGGCCAGAACTACTCCAGCCAGGTGTCGATGGCTGCGTATCTGAAAGCCGGCATGACCATTGTGCTGGAAGCGCCCACCGGAATCACGCTTAAATGCGGCGGGAACTCGGTGGTGCTTGACCCCTCCGGTGTGACGATTGCGGCCAGCGGTCTGGTTACTATCCAGGGATCGATGGTGATGATCAATTCCGGTCCCGGCTCGCCGCCCGCCCAGGGGCAGGCCGGTTCGCTCGTTCCTCCGATGAAGCCTAAGCCGGTCGACGAAGCCGACAAGGCCGACCCGGGCGAGATGGACAAGATCAAGCAGCAGCAGATTCAGGAAGGAAAGGGGAAGTACGGCCTGGTTTCACTTACGCCATACAAGCCTCCGGCGGCCGGACAGCCAGGCGCCGGCCAACAAGGCCCTGAAGACAAAACGCATTGGATCGAGATCAAGTTGACTGACGAACAAGGCAAGCCGGTTCCCGGTGAACCCTACCGTGTAGTTCTGCCGGACGGACAGACTGCAGCCGAAGGAACCCTGGACGAGAAGGGCATGGCTCGGGTTGAGGGAATCGATAGCGGCACATGTACAGTGACCTTCCCAAATCGTGACAAGTCAGCATGGGCTCCAAAGTAGGCTAGTTCCGGACACCTCTTGTTCAACCCCAAGCAGTACCCTCGCCTCAAGGTGAAGAGTCTATCTTCGACCGGAAGAGTGTGAACCGGACGCAGAACGGCAGAAGAACCACGGTCGCACGGCCGTCGAAACTTCGGAGCAACTGCTGGGGCTTGCCGCGACTTACTAGCTTTTGTTGGTAGACTGGAGGTCCGGTGAGGGACCGATCGGGAATCCTCGCGGCGACGATTGCTGCTACGGCACTACTGGCATGGCGCCCCGTATGCGGCGCGCCGCCGGCCCCCCAGAATGCGTCCATGCTGCCACCACTTGCACTTCACGCCGGCGCGACTCTTCCAGCCATCGCCGTGAACCGGCAGGGCGATGTTTTTGTTGCGTGGGCGCAGGAGACGCGCATCTACACCGCGATCTACGTAGAAGTGTTTCGCCAGGGACGCTGGGAAATGCTGGGCGCGTCGGCCACCGGCCAGGGAATCAGCAGTGATCACGGCACCGCGCTCGCGCCATCGATCGCCCTGGACTCCCGCGGCAACCCGGCAATCGCATGGCAGGACCTGAGCGCCGGAAACGATCAGGTCTATTTCCGACACTGGGACGGAACCAGCTGGGACGAACTCGATGGCTCCGCCACCGGCCTGGGTGTGAGCAATACCGTAACGCTGTACGCGCGCAACCCCTCGCTGGCGCTCGATCCACACGATTCTACGGTAATCGCATGGGAGCAGCATTACGGCTCGCGTGCGGATGTGTGGGCGCGGCGCGACGCGCAGAATCTTTTGCATCGTGGCTGGAAGGATTTCGGGGCGCATCCGGGAATCCTGCCGTATCCGGAGAAACTCAGCGTGGCCAGTCATGTAGCGTTACGCTTGAATAAAGAAGGCGACCCTTCAGTCGCTTGGATGGATACGGAAACCGGTCCGGAGCAGGTATATTTCCGTCGGTGGACCGGCCGAGAGTGGGAAGAACTGGCGGGATCGGGCTCTCCGGGCGGAGTCAGCCATGCGGCCGATGGTGCGGCGTCCGTCAATCTTGAAATCGATATGGCGGGGAATCCGATTCTGAGCTGGAAAGAGGGAGACGGGCCGAAGGCGCTGCTGCGCGTGATGCAATGGAACGGAAAGCGGTGGACCGCCGTCGGCGATCCGCCGGCCGAAGTGGGATCGAATCCTACGTGGCCGTGCTTGGCACTCGATGCTCACGGACGTCCAGTGGTAGCCTATCGCGCCGGCAAGGAGATCCGCGTGCGCCGCTGGAATGGCAAGGCGTGGGATCGGTTGGGCAGCGCCAATTGGCGCGATCCCTCGGCGTACACCATCCCTGCGAAACGGTTGCTCGCGCTGGCGACGGGCGCCGGAAAGGCGTGCGTTGCATGGGTGGAGGCAGACGCGACGCCGGAGATTCGAACGGCCTGCTTCAGCCTGGAGGAATAGCGGGCGGCTCGGCAGTCCAGACCACGGGACGGAAGGACATCACGATCTGCAGCATGACGGACTGCATTCCACGCCAATGCATGGCCGTCCCCGTAGCAGTGACGGTATACAGCGTCTGGCCCGCCATTGAGTACAACTGATACTGGTGCAGGCGCGTGCCGGCTTCGGCGCTGTTCCATTCGTATTCCACCGAGACCATTTCGCCGAACGGCCCGGGGAATGGATCGGATTGGGCGACGAGTTGAAAGTCGGGAAGTTTCTTCTGCATCTCGTCCACCTGGATTTTTACGTGACGGCGCAGGTAGGGGTCCATCACACCGGGGCTGAACGTGACCACCACATTGGGCGTGAAACCGCCGATCTCTGTGCCGGAGACCACGTAGGTGGAGCGATCCAGCCAACCATCGGGCGTGATCAACTCCGCGGATGGAGCGCGAAAGTTCTGCATATTCGTCTAGCTTAAAACAAACTGCCGATGAGGCCGCCTATCAGTCCGCCAATCACCGCGCCGGCCACCGCTCCAATGATGCCGCCCAGAATGGCGCCACCGACGCCGCCCAACTTCGCGCCGATCAAGGCGCCGGCCACCGCTCCGGCTATCACCCCCAACACCTGCCCGATGAAGGTGCCGGTGGCTTTGGCTTTGTCTGTGCGCCAGTCTTTTTCTGACAAAACCGCCAGGTCGTCATACTTCTTTTCCAACTCCACTTTCTTTTTTTCCTGAAGACGTTGTTGCATCGTTCCCTGGTCAATGAAGCGGAGCGTGTGGCCCGTATCGTCGGGATCGGGAGTGGCCATCTGCTTCTGCCACCAGGGCTGGGAATCTACCGGTTCGGATTCCGCGGGATGCGACACGAAGTGCTGCAAGAGATGGAGCCAATCGATGGCCTGCACGTCGACGGTATTCGAGGAGCCGCCATCGGCATCGGCTGGATCGAGGTTGATGGAGCGAGCTACGGGCTTGGTGTCATGTTCCCTGGCGATCATCCGCTTGGCCACGTAGAGCGCAATCACCGACGCCACGTTGAACGTTTCGTTGCGCAGGGGATGCTTGCGGACGCTGTCCTTGGCCATCAGGGAATGCGAGCCAATGCTCTCGTTGGAGGCGCCGTTGTCGGTGGGGCAGGGAGTTTCGATCTCGATCCCGGCCGCATCGAGCTTCGACCAGACTCCCTTCGCTTTTTGCATCTCGTCCTTTGCGAGGTTCAGCAGGGTGATGACGAAGCCGGAGATGCCCAGGTCCACGCCGGAGTATTTATTCCAGAGGTTGCGGTCCATTTCGCAGGCTCTGTGTACCGCGTCGTAGGTTCTCTGGTCGATTTTCTGCTGATCGAGTCTCTTCTGCAGTATGGCTTCGTACCCGTTTGCGAACAGGAACTTCTTGTGATCAACCAACTCATCCTGGCGCAACTTGTCCTTGTCGATCTGGCCATCCTGTTCGTCCCGATCGATGTTGTTCAGCAACTCCTCACCTTCCGGAAACTCCTTCTTCAAGCCTTTGATGGCATCCATAAAGGTGTGGTAGATGTCTTTGGCGCCGAAATAGCCGGTGTACACATGGTCCGACTCGTCTGAGGTTTCAGTGCTGAGTTCGTCGCCTTTTCCCACTGGCGATTGCAGACGGCGGTGGTATCGGCGCTTCTCGCGGTGCGGATCGCGCGGGCCTTGTTCCTCATGGTCCTCCGCGTCATCGCTGCTGTTGTCCTCGGCAGTGAAGGGGAGTTGCTGGCCGGTGAGGTCCCACGCGGCTTCGAGGAAGTTGGAATGAAAAAAGAAGTCCTCCATCGCGTGGCTTGCGTGGCCGAAGCGCGTGAGGACTTTTTCGCGTTCGTCCTGGACGTCCGGCGTTCCAGGCTGGCGAGCCCACTTTTGCTCGATCACCGTGAGGAGATCGGAGATATATATGAGTTGCTCTTCCTGGTAATCGTAGATCTTGCGGCCGGCGCCGGTGGTGGGCGGCTGGGAGCACTGGTGGCGCGACCAGGTGGACGGTTTCCGCTCGCCGATGATGTCGTGCCGTGGCCAGGGCGGGAAATCCATGTGCTCGTGAGGATAATACTGGGTGAAGAGATCACCGAACAGCGTCTCCAGCCGCGCCGGTTGGATGGTGGAAGCCTTACGAAACTTTTCGATGGTGCCCGCCAGGCACATTTCGCGAAACCACGCCGCCAGCAGGCCGCCCTGAGGGCCCGGCGTGCCCATCAGGTCGTCCAGGTACCCATCGAAATCTTTCACCACGGCTGCCAGTCCGCGTGTAAGGAAGTTAGTCTTTAAGTCGAAGATGGTCTGCTTGGCGCCCACCATGGCGGTGGGATCGCGGAACTGGGAGAGATCGGTCATCCAGTTCCCCAACTCGAAGTAATACATTTCGTCGTTGGGACGCGCCTCCTTGAGAATCGGGATGACCTGCAGCGCGATTTCTTTGTGGGTCGTCGTATCGCCCATGAACGGGGTTTTACCTCAGTTGTTTGCAAATGTCCAGGGTATAATTCGGCAGGCTGGAGCGAACTTATGGCAGATGACGATGGCCAGATTTACGAGGTGCAGGGCGACGACTGCATTTCCAGCATCGCGAACCAGTTCGGCTTCTTCTGGCGGACCCTATGGTTTCATCCCCAAAACGCGCAGCTTCGCAGTCTGCGCAAGAATCCCAACGTGCTGATGGAAGGCGACAATGTCTTCATTCCAACCAAGGTCCTGAGGCAGGAGTCGCGGCCTGTAGATGCCCAGCACGCCTTCGTACTGCAGGGTATTCCGTCGCGATTCCGCATGTGCGTGCTGCGCAATCTGGAACCTCGGGCGAACGAACGCTACGTGTTGACACTCGACGGCCAGATTTTCGACGGCCAGACGGATGGCGATGGCAAGATCGACATCTTCATTCCGCCGAATGCGCAATCGGGCAAGTTGATAGTGGGGGTTGGAAAGACGCAGCAGGTTTTCACCCTGGACCTGGGACAGATTAATCCAGTGACCACGCCTGCTGGACAGATTCAGCGCCTGCAAAACATGGGGTACGATTGCGGGCTGAAGAAGGAAAAGGGACTGCCTCTGGCGCTGCGGTCGTTTCAGGTGGACAACAATCTTTCTGACACCGGCGAGGCGGACGCGGCAACGCAGGCCAAACTCCTGGGGAAGCACGGCAGCTAGCCCTTGAGAATTCACGATGGATTGCGGTGTGAATTTCATCGAGGTTCGCGGGAATCTTTGCGATCGACGCGCAAATTGCGTCCCAATCGCACCACCACCGGATAAGGCTCCGAATCGCTCCGGAGTCCGACCCAGAGTATGCGGTTGAAACGGGTGGTGTCGGCATGGTCGCTTCGGGTAAAGTCCAACTCGCGAGTCCGTTCGCCCCAATATGCAGCGTCGTGCGCAGATCGTGCAGAGCGCAGATCGTGCAGAGCCTTGATATGCGCCCTTTCGACCAGGGTGTTGGCGGTTATCGCGGGCGGCAGGGGCAGCTGCGTCGTCCACAACACGTCGGGCATGATCGGCGTATATTTCCAGGGCTCGCGTTCGCGCGTAAAGATGTGTGTCATCGGCGGCTGCAACCCGAATACGGCGACGCCGACGTTCCAAGAGCACGAAACTCTGGAGCCGGGAGTGCCGCGCAGACGAGTTGACCCGCGGAGCGTCCATGGCGATGCCTTAATAGATTCAGCCGCCCGTTGCGCGTGGGTGGCCCCGGTAAACAATGCTCGATTGTCTACCGGGAACACTGTCAGCCAGTCGAGTTGGACGGATTTGGTCGAAAACCTGACAACAGTAACTGCATATGATTTCAATATGTTATTGATTTATTCGGATTTGATGGATCCATCTGGCGGAGAGAGGGGGATTCGCATTACCGCTCCGCATTGATTCCAAATAAGTTATTGATTCTTCAGCACTCACGAAACGCAAGAAACGGTGGAAACGCGGTTATTTGGTACGTATTGAGTACAGCGGGTTTAGTTGCTTCTGGAGTGAGCCGCGTCCCGCCAAAGCGCGGCGGCGGAGTTGGCAGACCTTCCCTGCACCCTGACTTCCTTTCCCATATGCGTTCCAACCGCAATCCAGACCGACTTCGATTTCTGAACGATGGTGACCTCGCACGGCTCATCATTCTCCCACGGCTTTATGAAGCGCTTTAGCGTCAGCCCACGGTCGTCCATTAATCCCCCCATGCACAAGTCTACGGCTACTCACTGAGTTTCTCGATTACGACACCTAGGATGCTCTTGAAAATATCGACGACCACGAACGCCGCGATAAGCGCCCAAAACACTCCCCAGTTAAATTCGTTCCACGGCCACATTCGCCACGTCCCCCTTTTGGGGATAAGTCTACCTTGCGCTTTTGTACCAGTGTGGTTTGATTAGGGAAATGGAGAAAGTGGAGATCATAGAAAAATATCGAGAAGGAAAACTCTACGAGCGCGTCATTAATGGCGTTCCTTTCCCCGTTTCCGAATTTGAAAAGAATGCCCTCGTATGGGGAACGTGGGATACTTTGCCGACCTACATTCAGGAAACGAAGACCATGACATACGAGGACTTTGAGAATAAATATGGGAAACAATTCTTAAAGCCATGACCTACGAACTTGCAAAACAATTGAAGGACGCGCGATTCCCGCAAGACTTGAAGCTTGGCGACTGGTGTTGGGAAGGTCTGAATATGGGTGGAGGCGGCCCATACAAATGGCAGAAATTGACTGACGAGGTAGAGAATCTAGCGACGGGTGAATTACTCAAGATTCCCACCCTCTCCGAGCTTATCGCCGCCTGCGGAGCTATTCCTTTTTCACTAAAAGGCGGTGACTACGACATTCACTATTGGTGGATCGCGGAAGCGAAAGAAAAGCGAGAAAGAGGCGAGTCCCCCGAAGAAGCGGTCGCGAAATTATGGCTCGCATTGCACCAAAACAAGTGCAGGCTACTTGTTCCCACGATAGTCGTCATGACGAACAGATTTCTAAGTACGTATTAGGTACACCAATCTCATTAAACTATTGATATAAAACGAGTTATTCTGGCGGAGAGAGGGGGATTCGAACCCCCGGTAGAGCTTTTGACCCTACAACGGTTTAGCAAACCGCCGCCTTCAGCCACTCGGCCATCTCTCCGCGGTTTTCTATCAACAGTTTAGCATGTGCCTTGTCGGCACCTGCTGGCCTATTGCTGGACACGCTCTCCAGCACCTCCACCGTAGCCTGCAAACGCCCCATAGCCTCGATGACTGCCGCATCGAAAGCCTTGATATAGCGTTCTTTAGTGATGTGTGGATGCGCATGGCGCAGAATCCTCTGCACGGTCTTTTCATTGGCCCCCAGCGCGTACAGGTTGGACGCAATCCCGCGACGGAACCCGTGCCACCCGTACCATTGGAGCCCAATGGCTTGGACCGCGGGACGAATCACCCGCTGCGCCAGCTTGTCCATGTCCATCCGTTCACCGTTGCCATGGTGGAACATGACCCCGGTGGAGGGGTGGTGCATGGATGCGCGATACGCATCGAGGATCGTCGCCAGCTTGGGGATCACCGGAACCGGCTGTCTGCTCGCGCGGGTCTTAGGCTTATTGACGAACTCCCGCCACGCCGAGCGATTCACCGACAGCTGCTCCACGGTATAGTCCGGCCATTCCAGCCCTCGCAGCTCGCCCTCGCGCAGCCCGGCCAGGGATGCGGTAGCGACGACTGCTTGGGGGAAGCAACGGCAGGACGTTGAGAATCCGAAGAATCTGCGCCAGGTTGTAGGCATACTTTTCACCCGACTCGCGTGCGCTGTTGGGGATCAGTGCGCCCTGTACCGGATTGGCTCCGTCGAACGCACCTTCATTCTTTGCGTGCGTGAAGATCCCACTCAGCACCGACTTAATATGCTGCAGCGAACTCTTCCTCAGATTGTGTTCGCCAGCAATCGCACGAAGCATCCTGCTGGCGTGCACGGTTCTGAACTCGCGCACACGAATCTGACCGACGCGGCCCGACATGTGATTCTCCCAGATCTCCCGGTATCCCTTATGCGTGCTGGCTCGCAGTTCCGTCTGCGCCCACGGCAGGTAAACGGCCTCGACAAACTCCAACAGCGTCATGCACTCGTCGGCGGTGACCTGGCCCGAATTCACCTTCTGCATGAAGGCAATTCGCACCGGTTCAATCTCCGATTTCGTCGGGTAATCCTGCATACTGCCCAGGCGTTTACTTCGCCGCTCGTTTTTGATCGAACCATCTTGCTGCCGGCGTCGCTCGCGGTAACGCACGAACCACGCACTATGTTCTGGATACAGTTGCCCTTTTTGATAACGAACAGATTTGGTCATTCAGGTCTCCTTCCTGACCGGTTTCTGTTCGCGCCCACCAGCTGGCGATCGAGCCATTCCCGAAGCACACTGCTTCCCCATGGGAAATTGATGTAGCGTCCCAACTTGTAATGAGGAATGGGATCGCTCGTTCTCTTGGGGTTGCTTCGGGACCGTACCCAGCTTTCGGGTACACCAAGCCGTTTTGCCAACTCAGCCGAGTTTATCACCTCAGTTTCAAGTTCAACCCCCTCGACTTCTCGCATGGTTAGAGCGGATCCCATAACCTCATTTCCTCCCGGCGCCTGTGGTATCCGAGCCGGTACGGCCCGGCGAAGTGTGGAAATCTTGTGTCGAATTTGGTTTTCAGTCAAATGGCTGCTGACTGTTACCTCCCCGTGTGGCTGGAGCGAGGGACAAGTGCCTGCAATGGAGGGACACGCGAGGATCGCGACTGATCAATCTGCTCTGTCGAGACACGTCGATATACGAACGGTTGATTTCTCGACGGCGCGTGGGATCTGCTGGCCCAGTCCCACCGGGGTTTCATTGTTGAGCCTGCGGGGAACGGTGGTACAAAGGGATCAGCTAAAGCGCTGTGAGGCGACGGTGATGGATAACGAGTTCGACTGGAATCCGATTGGATCACCGAACTGGGAAAGGCGCGCAGCGACGAATCTACGGAGAAAATTCTTGCCTTCGTTCAGGAGCTGGAAAAATCAGCGCCTGAACCCTTTCTGCCTCTGTTGACGGATCTTGCCTTGGCTCGCACTCTGATCGTGCACCTGGTCATCCGCTACGGACCGGAACGAGGGATGGCTGAGGCGCGGGATGCTTTCGAAAGCACCCTGGAACAGATGAAACCAATGCTCGAAAGGATGAGACCTCGCAAAGGACCTCCCCCGCAATGAAGAGATTCATTTTCTTGCTGATCCTACTCGCAGCATTCGGCTTTTCAATAGTGCAACCGGGGTGAGCCGGGCAGTGGTCGACGATACGCGGCAGGCGGGCCTCGGCGTCGCGGGTGCAGCGTTTCCCGCCAGCCGCGAAGCGAGGCCAGCAGGGAGACGTTACGGGGCTTGGCATTCGTCGTTTCGTCGGATCAGGCTTGGGATGGGGCGTGTGATGGACCGGGGAGGGGAGCACAACACGCGCTCCATAGCGTGATGCTCAGAGTGGGGGCGATCAGCGCATCCGACGTGCAATGGACACAACAGGTGTAGCACGATTCGAGCGAAACCTACGGCACGAAGGTTACTTGGCTAGAGTTACGCTATTTGCTCTTCAGCAAAGACAGGCGCCGCCCGCTTGCGCTAGGGTCGCGGGCAACGTAAGCACCTGGGGATAAGAAGTGTCGCGCGGCCGCTGGGTAGAGGCAGGGCGGCTTTCTGGTCCGGGCTCGCGGCGCGAGTGCAGAACCCGGGAATCTCCCTGGTGAGCTCATTGGGCAAATGACTAGAATTGGGTGCCTTTGTCCCTGGCTTCTCAAGGTGAACGTATGCACATTCCAGGGTTGTTGGAGAGAGTGCACCTTTGCGGATTCGACGAGGTGTACTTAGTGACCCGTGTCGACGGCGCGGGACAAGTGGCGGATCTGTTGCCGCTGATTTATGGGTTAAAGCCGCTTCTGTCGGTGCCCTTCCAGGTGGTGGAATCGATACCGGGGTGTGGTCCTCCGCCTTTGGAGGCTCATCTCTTGGGACGGCACTTGACGGGAGAGACATCGGCGCTCCCGCGGTAGGGCGCGGTTTGTTCTGGTGCGCCCGGTGATCGGCCGCGGAGCTGCGCGGGTGAATGTGGCTGGCGTATCGCTGCCGGGTCTGGGGTGGCAAACCCCAGAGGCTTTTGCGGTTTCTATTGCTTTTGTCCTTGAGCCAGGGATGGATGGGGTAGAGGGGTCTGGGGGCCGGCCGAGGAATGGAATGGCCTCCCGCGGCTTACAGCCCGCGAACCCACTTCATCTACTCGCATGCCAATGGCGGTGAGCCCTGCATTTCATAACAGTGGCCCACAAGGGTGAAGCATCCATGCTTGGGGGCTTCAGCGAGTATCGCTCGAACCAAGTGTGTTTTCTCGATTCCGGACTCGCCCCCGATGATCGCCACGGAACCCTGCCCGGCCGAAGCGGTATTCACGAGCGCAGTTAATTGGCTACGCTCACGCTCACGTGCGATCAAAGGAATTCCCGGGTCTAACTTGCTATCCGATATGCCTTCGGAGAAGGCCCGCGTCACTTTTACGGGGATATATAGATACGGCAGAGCCGGGCCGGCAACGGGTGCTCACACAGGATCCAAAGGTTTGCTTTACTGATGCACCGCCGTGGTGGGCGACATCAGCCTTATCTCCAGCCGCGATGGTTCTGGCGCTGGCAAAAGCAGGGCTCAAGAACACGCGCCGCAGAACCCGGATACTGGTGAGATCGGTGATGCCTTCGACGGTTTGGGGATTTTGGATCGGGATATTCCGTTCTGATGATGCTTGTAAGTTGATTATTGTAAATAACTTACATATTCTTCCGCAAAGCCATGCCATACGGGAACCAAGACGACTGCACCTTGTATTTAATGCTGTCATTGACTACAATTAGTGCGGAGGTGAATGCACCATGGCCGTCCTGACTGTCCGCAATCTCTCAGATGAGACCCACCGGGCTCTCCGCCACCGCGCCGCCGAACATGGACGTTCGACGGAGGCCGAGGTCCGCGCAATTCTCGAAGAAACAGTCCGTCCCGTACAGCGGCTGAAGATCGGCTCCGAACTCTTTCGTATCGCCCAGAAGATCGGGGGCATGGACGACCTCGAGATTCCGCGCGATCGGGGTGAGGCCACGGGAGCAACCTTTGAATGATCGTCCTGGACACCAACGTTCTTTCCGAGCCCTTCAAATCGAAGCCGTCTGCCAAAGTGCTCGAATGGCTGGACGGCCAAGTGGCCGAAACCCTTTACATGACTACCATTACTCGCGCCGAGCTCCGCTTCGGGGTGCTACGGCTGCCGGATGGTAAACGCAAGCAGGACTTGGCCGGCAAGATCGAAGAAGTACTCAATCTTTTCAACGATCGGATGCTGGCCTTCGATGTTGAGGCCGCCGAGCAGCTTGCCGAGATTCTGGCTCGAACCGAAAAGGTTGGCCAGAAACCTCCGGTTCCTGATGCGTATATCGCCGCGATCGCCGCGGCGAAAGGCTTCGCCGTGGCCACTCAGAACGTGGATCATTTCCGGAGCTCAGGCGTTCCATTGATCAATCCCTGGAATTGACATTTACCGAGTGGTGATCAGAAAAGCAGTCGGCATAGCGGTTGCCGTTAGAAAAGAGGTCGCCGAGGCTGTCCGGGCGCCCGCAGCCCTGACGCTCATTTTTCCGGAACCGTTGCGTGGCAATAGGAACAGCCGCGGTTGGGAACGCCGAAGGGCGGTTCGTTGTTTGGATTATCCGCGTACAGGGCGGCGCGGGCTTCGAGATCGGAATTCTCAATGGAATCGAGCACAGCGCGATACGGCCATGTGCCGTAATTGGAGGCGTAGTGGGCATTGTGGAATATGATCCGGGCTTGCTCGACCTGGCCGGCCTTGAGCAGTCCGTTGCCGAAATTGAGCATGTAGCCTTCGAAGCTGTAAGGCGCTAGATCCCCATCCCACCAACAGGCTTTTTTGCGGCCGACGGAAGTGACCAGGCCGAGGTAAGGCGTGAGATCGGGATTCGTGCGATTGATCTTTGTTCCCGCGCAGACGTCGAGTCCCTGCCATAACGAGTCCAGAGCCTTCTGGTAGGTAGCGCTATCACTCGGATCGGAGTTGTGCGCGGCCCAGCGGTTGAAGTTATTGAATTCAGGAAACTGATAGGCGGCGAAATCGAGGATCTGGTCGCCCTTGGCGATGAGGGACGGATCGCCTGTCATCTGGCCAAGATGGACCGTGGTGATGCCCAGGTATCCGGGCAGGTGGTCGTCGTAAATGTAGCCGAGCCAGTGCTGTGTGTAGTAGTCAAGATCTAGCGCCTGGCCAAACTGGACGACGGCATCCGGCATGTCCTGGGCGAGGGCGGGATCGCGGGGATCGGGATCACGCGCGACTTCGCCGATATGCCAGAAATGGGCTGCACCGAGCAAGGCGTAAAGCGTGGGATTGCGGGGATCGAGTTGGATGGCCTGCTGAAGTTGTTGCTCGACTTGTGGAATCTGGCTGTAGTCGTTGCCGTGATACACCTGCCAGAAACGCTCGATTGCTGTCTGGCTGGAATTGGATGGATCGTGCCCGTCGGAATGCCATGCAAACCCGGCGGTGAGCAGCAGAGCCGCTCCGATGAGAACCAGGGCGAAGACGCGGGATCTCAGCAAAGCTGAGGCGCGGTGAAGTTGGACAAGTCGGGCGGGAGAGTTCGGACTTTTCATTGAGGATCACCTCCGAGGGAAGTAGCCGGGCGCGAATGTGGACACTGGCAACATTCACAATTCCTATGTACCCGAGAATGTTGCTCATGTCAACATTGATAGTCGAGGCTCGGGGAGAGTCGGCCTGGTGTTGTCACTGTCAACAATGGGCAGATAAAATCGGTCGGGAGCAATGAATAGAGCCAAGCCCTATCACCACGGGAATCTACGGGAGGCGCTGTTGCGCGCGGCTATCCGGCTGATCGCCGAGGTCGGTCCGACGGCATTTACCCTGCGCGAGGTGGCGCGGCGCGCCGGGGTTTCGCACAACGCGCCGTACCGGCACTTCCGCGACAAAGACGACCTAATGACTGCGGTTGCGACCGAAGGCTATCGCGAGTTGACGGAGGCCATGGAGAGAGCGGCACGGGGGCAGAACCGGGCGATTGACCGGCTGAAGTATGCGGGACTTGCCTACATCGAGTTTGCGCTGCGCCGGCCGGAGCATTTCACAGTGATGTTCGACGCGCCCTTGCTGGGGCCGACCCACCAGGAATCGAACGAGGCGGCAAAGGAAGCATTTTCGATGCTGGTCGGCCTTGTGAGGGTTGCGCAGCAGTCGAGCGAGCTAGCCGATGGCGACCCACTGGAATATGCATACTTGGCGTGGACCATGGTGCATGGGGTGGCGAAGCTGGCAATTACAGGACGACTGCCGTATCGAACTAGGCCAGGACTATTGAAATTTGCGTCATTTGTGATCGCCCAGTCGCTGCCGACGAGGCACTGAGCGCAGATCCGCTGCTGGCGAATTCAAGCCGTAGGGTTGGCGCGTGCCCTGTTCCAAGTTCATTCCACGGGGCCGATTTTGAGGACCAGAGTGTCCAACAACTCGTCCGTCCTCTGCCGGATGATCCGAAATGTCCGCTGTACCTTAATTGCGATTTCGTTTGCGGCCACCGGTCCGACGTCTTCGATCTCCCATACTTCAATTCGTTGCCGAGTGGGTTCAAGCCACTTTTCACAGAAGCGGCGGTGTTCGGATTCCATAAAGACAAGCACGTCACTTACCCGCACGAGAGCAGCTGTTGTCGGCTGCCAGCGCGCTGCTGCATAGCGGTCGAGGTGATACTGCTCCAAAACTTCGGCCGCATAGGGCGAAATTGGAGCGTCCCCGTTCAGTCCCGCCGCGATGCCGCTTGACATGGCATGAATGCCAGGAACCCGTTTAGAAGCGCAGTACGCTTCCGCCAGTCGGCTGCGGTACACATTGCCGGTGCAGACAAAGTGGATCGTGATGCCGGTCACGAATCTAGGATCGCACGATGCCACGGCAGTCTGGAACTCCGGGCATAAGCGATATTGACGTGCGACGAAAACTCACTCGCTTCGCTCTAGCGAAGGTCGAGACGACTCCTTGACCTTCTCGCTCTGGGACGGAGATTCGCAAGCCTCCAAGCAAAGAGCCGCGGGAGAGTGGAAGCATTCCCTTAGGCTCTCAACCTCAAATCAAAAGGAAGGTCAACGATGGAACAAGTGCAGACAGCTGCAGAGGCCCTCGTGCGTCTGGAACAGCCCTTTGCTTCGAAAGACGTGAAGTGGTTGGTTGCAGCCACTTCGAAAGATGGCCGCAAGGGCCGCGTAACGCCTTATGCCGATCCGCGGGCCTACACGGATCGGCTCAACCTGGTCTTCACCGCAAGCGGGTGGACCAGAGAGTATACGGTTCAAACTCTCGCTCCGATCACGCGCCTAAAGAACGACAAACCCATTCAGTCGGGCAAGGTCCTCGTGACTTGCGTGGTCTCGATTCCGAGTGTGGGCGCCCATAGCGGTTGCGGCGAGCAATGGGCCGAAGATCCAAACGCTCTGACGAGTGCGGAGGCACAGGCTTTCAAACGTGCGTGTTCGAATTTTGGTCTTGGGCGCTATCTCTACCGCTTCGGCGAGATGTGGGTGGATATCGATGAATTCAAGCGTCCGCGGGAATTCCCGGCGCTTCCCTCTTGGGCGCTTCCTGAGAACGAGCGGCGAAATGCAAGCACTGCCAACACGAACGGGAAGAGTTCAGGAAATGGGACTGCTTCAGTGCAGAAGGGGCCGCTCGACGCCAGCGTCACCGGCAAGATCGAAGGATGCCGTCGGGCTCTCGGCCAAATGCTCTACATCAACATCCTGGGCTCGGTGTCCAAGGTTCGGTCCGCACGGGATATTCCGAATCAGCATCTCCAGCTGGAAGTTCTGAAGTGGATGGAGAGTGGCGTTCGAGGGATGGCGCGGGTGCGAAGCGTAGCGTCCGAGATTCCGGAGACGCAGTTCTTCGAGATCTTGGATGGGCTCGGCGTCCGCTCACTCGACCAGATCCCGAAGTTCGGTGTTCTAGCGAAGCTAGTCGAGCAAATGAACGAGGCGCAATCAAAGATGCCTGCCGCATAGCGGCTTGCAGGCATGAACGCATAGAAATACCCAACTGATCATCGATGTCGCCGGCGTCGACCGCTTCAAGATCCGCCGGCTGGCAGAGGCCGAATCAGCTTTCCGAAGCGGAGGACGGCGATCGAGAACGCCGCCCCCTAAAGAAGGAACGGAGAAACCGCGATGGCGAAACTCTTCGAACTTCCCGCTGAGCAAGGCATCTGCTGCATTCCTCTGAGATACGCGGTCTACTGTCGAGCTTGTCTGACGGTCTCGAACTCGCGCCCGCAGGTGTGCAGTCTGTGCGGCGGTGGCAAGATCATGCGCCTGGAAGAAATTCTCAATGAAGATCCAGAACCGCACGCAAGGAGCCTTCAACCCGCGAGGCTTTCGATGGTGAGAGCAGTCTCGTAATGATACGCCAGCTCACCGCTCGTAATGAATCTTCGGAGCGTTGCCTATGCGGCAGGTGGGAATTCCGCATAGGTAGCGCTCTTTTGTTGCAAAGGAGGCGAAAGATGCTTCAAGGAGCTTCAACAGTAGTCGGGATCTCGTTCGTAGATTCGAAGCAGTCCCGCGTTGAGCACGACGAACGCGAGGTACTGGCGTGCTGCCATTGCCGGCTGGTTCAATTTCGCACTCGAACTTCCCTTTTCCGGCGATGCCACAAGCCATTGGATGGTGAGGTTTGGAATCGCACCGAGCTTGACGCGGCAGGCGTGCGATCAGAGCTCGTAACGAATGAGGTATCAGATGCCGTCAAGAATCTGGGCGTACGAGTCCGTGAAATCAGGAAGGAGCGCGGTTTGATGCAACGCGTCCTGGCGAGCCGGATGAATGTGCCACGCACATACATTTCCAAGGTCGAGATGGGCCGCGTCTTGCCTTCACTTTCTACGCTGTGGCGAATTGCAGCGGGTTTCGAAGTCAGGGTGACTTACCTGCTCTGTGACGAGTCGGAGCGCAGAAGAGATGATGAGATCGCTCGAATTCTTGCCGATCCTTTTCTGGCCGAAATTGCACAAGTGGTGGATAAGCAGAATGCCGTGCAGCGCGCTTTGATCTTGCGTGCTGTGCGAAACGCAGGCGATTATCCGTCCGAATTCGTCAGCGGTGATTTGGAGGGGTTGGTTACGTTGCTTGATCCCGGGGTCGTGGTACGGGCGGATCAGTTCGCCGTACCTACGGGCGTGCCGCGGGAAATTCGCGGAGCGCGGATTGCCGCGCAGCAGGCAATCACTTTCTCGCGGGGAGCAACGGCGGCGCGGTTGGCTCTTATCGATGGGGTTCCGGGCCTTATTGTTGTGCCCCGGGGGAAGCTATCCCGAATCTTACGGTTCAGCTTCGCCGATGACGCGATCGCGCAGGTGGAGGTACTTGCCGATCCCGCAGCCCTCGCCGAAATGCAAATCGCGATTCTCAACGAGTCCCAAATCCCCGAGGGACAACAAGCCATGCCGAAAACATCAGCTTGACCGCGTCCCAACGCGACCAGCAGATCGCGCAAGTGTTCCAGCAATCCACGCCCGACTTCACGCTCGCGTGCGTCCGGACCTAAAGCCAGAAAGTCGAAATGATGGGGATCTCTAACAATCTGCTCAGCAAGGTCTGAGAGTTCGGGAGGAAGCGCCCTGGTAAAATTGGTGAGAGCCTTGCCTTGCCGCTCATGCAGCCGCGCTCGAATCAGATTAACGAGGACGTTCTGGCTCCATCCGTTTTCAATTGCCGCTCTCAGGTACCATTCTCTTGTTGATCCGTCTTTAATTCTGTCCAGCAGGCGCGTGTGGTGTCCGCAGGGCAATTGTGCAATAACCTGTTGCACAAATTGCTAGTCCCGGCACGCCTCCGCGAAGGCCCTCATGTACTTGAGGTTGCGCACGCTAAAGCCCTTCGAAACCAGGGAATTCCATTCCCGGATCCGGGCAAGCCGATCAATGATTTTGTCTCCGAACCCTCTGCCTTCTGGCGGGAAAGAATATCCCGGCCAATCGACCGATAGAGCACGATCAATTCTCGATTGACGGCGAAGCCGGCACCAAGCTGCGCGGAGCGACTCGTTCTTGATTGCTTCGAGGAGCGCTGGATAACCGGCGACTGCCTGGACCCCCTTTGGCGCCATCTTCTCAAGGTTGCGTCATGCTAGACGGCCGCAGACGAAGGTACGGCACGAGTGGTTTGCAGAGTGCTCGAGTACGGTGCATCAGAGGAGCAGAACTGGGCGTCAGCAATCGAGTAGTTTAAAGTGCCCTGAGTCGGTAGAGCACGACCCCGTGGGAAGGAACAACTGCACTGATGGTGCTGCCTGTTTTCTTGGTCTCGCCGGTCCACAGGTCGTGTATGGAATAGCCGCTTTTATTCTCGGGGAAGCCTGCGATGGGTGCTGGAAGGGAGACTTCCTCCGCCTTGTCGCCGGTGTTGAATAAACCGATGATCGCGTCTCCGTTCGGCTCGGTCTTGGCGAACACCTGCTGGTTACCGGTTTTGAGCACCCTTTTCGCGGCAATGGAATCCTGGTCAACAGCAAGGACGGCGGAGTTCTTCAGGTATTTCTCCAGATCCGTTGGGTCGAGGTGAGTAAGATCGACGCCGAGTATGAAGGGGGCGGCTCCAAGGGCCCACAGGCTGATCTGAGTCTGCCGCTCGTCCGGAGTGAGCCCGTCGTCGCTGCCATTTCCTATCTCGATGGAGTCATAGTCGTTGAAACCGCCGGGACTGGCGTAAGGTTGCCAGTCCGCCACATAATCAAAGCGCTTGGCAATATCCTTCCAGCTGGTCAGGGGATAGCTGCTGCCACCCTTTTCGCAGCGATAGCATTCCACATCGGCCGCGAATTCCCATTGATTCGCGTATTTCATTAATGTGGGGGCGAGGGCCTGCGTGTAGCTCCCCTGTGTGACGTCGAGGACCATGGGCCGCCCGCTGTGCCGTATTGCGTCCGACCACGCCTTCACGTCGGGGGCGTTGTCGTTGCTCATCCCGTCGATCTTGATGTAATCGACTCCCCAGGCAGCGAGCATCTCTACCCATGAATTGACATACTCCTGCGCTCCGGGCTTGTTGTAGTCAATGCGGACCATGCCTTTGCAGTTGTAGTTGGCCTCCGCTACAGCCGGTTGCGCAATATGGGCAGCCGTGTACTCCGTACCTTTAATCGGCGTGTTCCTGGTGACTGCCTGTTTCGAAATGCCCGGCGTAACGTAAATTCCGAACTTCATCCCCAGGCTGTGTATGTAGTCGGCGATGACCTTTATGCCGTCTGTTTCGCCCTGGGCCGGAAATCTCGACGCGTCGGTCACCCAGCGGCCGTAAGCGTCGACGTTGGGACCCTGAGGGCCAGGACACTGATACCAGAAGTCGTCAAGATTCACATACTGGTATCCGAGTTCCTGCAACCCAGACTTGTGGAGGGCGAGCGCCTGAGCTTTCATTTTCTCTGCCGTAGGATCCTTGCGGAGAAAGCTCCAGCTACTCCAGCCGAGAGCGGGTGTGCGGCCGGGACCATTATTCTCCGCGCTGGAGTGCTGCAGGGTCGCTCCTGCCAATAACGCAATCACTACCGTTGCCGCCAAGCTTTGTATCGATTTCCTCAAAAACTCATCCCCATCCCTTTTCATTCAAAGATCTCGGTTCGGTGAATGACTCGGGATTTATCAAAACAATTCTACTGGCTGGGAGATTTCTGTGGAGGGCTCAGTCTTCGCGAACTGCAACTCTGTCTTCTGAATCATCTGCTGCCACAAAGAATCCGGGTCGGAATTGAATACTATGGCGGTGTCTGCCGGAAAAACGAACCACGCACCCAATTGCACCTCGGTCCGCAATTGATCTTGTGTCAATTCGGTATACCCCATGTAAACGTGAAAAACGCTGGGGTCAGGTCGGGCCGAAAGTGTTTGTTCGAAGAGGCCTTTCTCGGCAATCAAATAAACACCATCGAAGATATTCTCAGCCTTTTCAATCTTGGCCGAGGACTGAAACAGTGCAAATACCGCCGACGGCACCACAGGGCCCCCGAGATAGACCTGGTCGGAGCGGCCTTTCGTGGCCTCGAGATCAAGAACTCGAGAAAACGGCACATCGGCGCGCCGGTTGAGAACCAGACCGAGTACGCCGTTTTCATCGTAGTGAACAAGCAGGACCACTGTTTCAGCGAAATGCTGGTCGCCGAGGCCGCGGCTCGCCACCAGCAACTTTCCAACACCCAATTCCTTGGGGTTCTTGAACTGAATCGGAACAAATAGCGACGGCAGCAATTCGCCTTTCCTGCGGAATGCCGTGCGCCATCGACGGGGTTCGTTCGCAGGCTGGTAGCGGCCGATGCGTGTCGAGCATCTTCTCCCGCCCGGTCTCCTCGGTCGTCGGCCCGTGCGGATTCTGGTAGTGGGCGCCGGTGGCACGGGAAGCGCGATTGTGATGGGCTTACCGTATCTCCACCAAGCGATGAGGGCGTGGGGGCATGGTTATGGCCTGGAAGTTACCCTCATGGACGGCGACACGGTTTCCGAAACCAACTTTCTCCGGCAGCCCTTCTCCTGGTCCGATGTCGGCCAGAACAAGGCGACCGTCCTCATCAACCGGATCAATCTGTTCTGGGCGACGAAGTGGAATGCCCGGCCTATGTGCTTTGATGAGTCAACGCTTCGGTCGAATCATGACCGGAATCCGGATCTCCTGATCGCGTGCGTGGACACGCGGGCGGCCCGGGGTGTCATTGAGCGAAGCGTGTGCAGGAAATCGAGCTACGTCGCGTACTGGCTAGATCTCGGCAACAACGCGTCGAGCGGGCAGTTTGTGCTGGGCCAGCCGCTCAATGGCAGGAACCGCCGGAAGGCGGAACGGCTGCGGACGGTCACTGAACTCTATCCGGAGATTGCGGATGCGGCTGGTGGCGAAGACCCGCCGCCAAGCTGTTCCGCGGTCGAGGCGCTCGAACGCCAGGAACCGTTTATCAATCAGGCTCTGGCGGCAAGCGCGTTGGCCATGCTCGCGAGGCTTTTCCGATATGGGAAGCTTCGCCATCACGGCGGTTTTCTCAATGCGGCCACCGGGCAAATGTCGGCCATCCCCGCGGATCCCGATCTGTGGAGGAGGATGATACGAAGAATCACGGAGAAGCGCCGAATACCCCGCAGAAACAAACGGAGTTAAACTATGAATATGAAACGGAATTGGCTGGAAGTCGCCCGAATGCTGGCAGAAGGTGCGAGAGCAAAGCTGGCAGAGGACCGCCGGCGCCTTGAGGCGATGCAGACCCAGATGGCCTCACGCCAGGCTCACTCCGGCGCGTCATCTCCTGCACGGTGACGTCTCCTGTCTTCACGCTCATCGCCGGCGCAAACGGAGCGGGAAAGAGCACGCTAACCAGCGGTAACCCGGAAGTCTTCTCCCCTTTCCCTCTATTGGACCCGGATACATTTCGAAAGCCAATCAGTCCGGCATCCACGGCCTCGTCCATCGCCGCGGGGCGGGAAGTTCTTCGTCTGGCTGGAGAATATCTGGAACGACATCAGAGCTTTTCGATTGAGACGACGCTCTCCCGCAAGAACTACCTTGAGATGATGATTGGTGCACGAACTCTGGGCTTTGAGATCGTGCTGGTTTACATTGGAACGGAAAAGGTCGAAATCAATCTGGCTCGGATCGCGCAGCGCGTATTGAGCGGCGGGCATGATGTTCCGGAAGCGGATGTCAGGCGGCGCTTTGGCCGAAGCTTCAAGAACCTTCCGGTCGCCATCCGTCGCGCTGACCACACTCTTCTTTTCGATAACTCCGCGGAACAAGGCTATCAACCTTTGGGTATCCTTTCGCCGGCGACATTTCAGTGGTTCGACCCATTGCCCCTGTGGGCGATAAACCTTAAAGCCACTCTTTCCTTGAAATAACAGCATTCTCAAATTCTCAACCCCATCTCCATTCCGGAGGACCCATTCCCATGTTCAAAGAACTTGCACCGCTTCTGCAGCATCACGGGGTCCTGTTCACCGTGAGCCACGTCGAAGACGACAGGTTCCGAGTGAACGTTATTCCAAAGAAAATCACCGACGGTGAGAACGTTGCTCTGACGACGCCGGT
>Ga0206867_1005_pt1 | contig 43619 bp, 38 predicted proteins | sample Alteio_BWOrgCont_37_FD_152905 | JGI IMG/M metagenome (GOLD analysis project Ga0206867, IMG submission 152905) | Enriched cells from forest soil in Barre Woods Harvard Forest LTER site, Petersham, Massachusetts, United States -... | ecosystem: Environmental > Terrestrial > Soil > Temperate forest >...
GGGGTGATGACATACATCCCAGCAAAAGCCAGGAACCCCAGGGAGAGTGTCGCGCCAGTGGAAAAAACAGCGCCGGTAATCCCGCGAATTCGCTTAGTCGTTTTCTTCATGAACCCCACTCCAACGTGATTGAGAATGATTCTTATTCGCATGAAAATACACGGGTGGGTGGAGCAAAGCAAGGGGAGTTGGAAAACGAGCTATAACGAGCTATTTAGGCTTGTTTTTTAGGGCGTGTTCTACTAGGGGAAGCCTCATTTGCAGGCGCGGCAGGCCTTGCTAGGCCCATATAATGGCGATCTCTGACCACTCCAAGCTCATACTCCGCCATCCCCTGCAAACGGGCCAAATCACTGTCCAAATCATGATGATTAGCGAACAAACGCAGCTGCTTGGCACGCCGGTTACCCCCAATAATCAGAAAAAGGGGAGCAAGCACCAAAGCCAAGGCAAATCCCACCGGCGTTACGATCGTCGCCCAAGGAAGGGTTCGCGGGAAGAAGGACATCGCCACCCCCGCCAGGGCAAGGGCAATACCCAGTTTCAGCAACCTATACCCCGACCGATCCCAGATAGTATTTTTAATCTGTCTTTCAATTTCCTTCCGTCTGCTAGCCAACTTTTTAATATTCCCTTCATTGAGCCTGGTATAAGCCGCCTTCACCTCTTCAATCATCGTTCTAAGCTTAGTTAAATCCTCATTAGCCAAGCGTTTCAGCTCCAAACTCTCCGTCTCTGTTTCAATCGGGCAACCTATCACCTTATGACTAATGGCTTCATGAATAGTCTGGCTAACCGAATCATGAAACTGATGCACCTCTTCGCGAAAACCTTCCGGATCCAGCAACCCCTCTTGATGTGGATGATAGGGATAAGTCTTTCCCTCCACCTCATAAAGTGGGCCAGAGTAGATCGATTCAATTTCTGCCTTGGTATTTTCTATGATTTGTTTACGCAAGGTATGGAGGCTATCCAGTAGTTTTATAGTCTCCATCACACCGTCAAGAAAGAGTCTCTTATGCTCTGCCGCCCCTTTGCCCGAAGCATCCGCAAAAAGGACTCGCGCCTGCTGATGGCGTAACTGGTAAATGGCATTCGCCGCCGCTTCCTTTTCATGCTTAAGCTCATCATCGTCCTGATAAGCTTTAACATAGGCCTTATTTAAGGCCTCCTTCAACTGTGCCAGAAGGGCCTCAAAATCCTGCTTTTCTTTTTCAGTGTTGGGCATTTTAAAGCCCTCCCCGCATTGAAATTAAGGCTTTCCAGTTTAGCGGTGTGCACCCGCTGCTGCCGCTTCTGCCGCATCGGTTCGCCCAATCTGCTGCTGTTCCTGGACCTGTGGATTGACATTAGTCCAAGGATTCGCGCTAGTATTTAAGGGTGAAGGCGAGTTGGTAGGAGCCCCCGGATTTGTCGGCGTGCTCATCGCGGTAGTGTTACCCGACGTGCTAGTAGTGGTGTTACCAGCAGCAGCCGTCTGGTTATCTGTAGCACAACCATCGAGCAAAGCCGCCGCGCAAAACACTGAAGCTAAAACGATAAGTTGTCTCATAGTTAAGTCCCTTCTATGAATGCTTAATGTTAAGTTTAGCAGGTTTATAGACAATATAAGGACAATATTTGACCAATTTAAATAAATAATACTTTATTATTACCCACAAAGCCGCTTGCCAGGGAAGACGCCAGCAGCTACCCTAGGCTGGCGTTTTAATCACTAGATGAGGTTCGTCATGCCAAGAGGAAGAGGTCCGCATGGACCGAGTAAGTTGAGAAAGAAAAACCGTAGGAAGTAGGTGGGAGTTGGTGCATTAGAAGCAAAGCATTTACCCCCCCTTCCTGGTAATGATTTATTTCACCCGGGGAGTAAATCCCCGGGTGAAACCTAAGGGGAGAGCTGCGCCTCTCCCCTTAGGGAACCCCATCGCATTGTGGGAATCTATTCCTTATACCCCCCTGAGGGGGAAGGAAATAAGAACACAGGCTCTTGCCCTGATTTCCTTCCCCCTCAGGGGGAAGGCTAGGAAGGGGGGATAAATGCTTTGCCTCTAATGCACCATTCCAAATTACCCCAACAAGGACCCGCCCATGCACATCATTTTCGACTTCGACGGAACCCTAGTTGACAGCTATCACTGTGTTCTGGAAAAGTGCCTCCTCCTAGCCGAAGAATTTAAATTGCGAAAAATTCAGCAAGACGAGATCCCCACCCTCCGCGATTTAAGCTCTGAACAACTGATAAAATACCTACAAGTCCCCCTTCACAAAATCCCAAAGTTGATTTTAGCCATCCGAAAACATCTATGCAGTGAAATGCAAAAATTAAAACCCGTTGAAGGTATCCCAGCCGTCATAGAAAAACTTCATCACTCCGGTTTTTCCCTAGGCATTTTGACCTCAAACTCCAACGAAAACGTAACAACCTGGTTGGAACAAAATAAACTCCATCCCTTTTTTAATTTCATCAAAACCGAATCCAAATTTTTCTCCAAAAAAAACGTTTTGTCAAAAATACTCAAATCAAACCAAATGGACAAAACCAAAACCTTCTACATCGGCGACGAAACCCGCGACGTGGAAGCCGCGAAAAAAACCGGCGTGAAATCGATAGCTGTTACCTGGGGCTACAACTCAGAAAAAGCACTTCTGCAATATCAACCAGACTTCATTGCTCAAGAACCTAAGAATATACTAGAAACCTTAGAACCCCTCTCCCGCTAGCAGGAGAGGGGTTCTAAGTCATTTCAATTCCACTGCGGCATCAACCCCGTCGAAGTCGAAGTCCACTGGAACATCGTTGGAATCTTAATATCCGACACCTTATTCATCACATAAGTCCCCGTAGCACTCCCAGGCACAATTTCAAAGACAAAATCACCCGTTAAAGCCTGCACCTGGCCATTGATCGATATCGACTGCACCCCTAAGGCAATTCCCGTGATAGTGGCTGGCGTCACCGAGTTGTTATAATTAACCAACAAAGCATTCCCCTGCAAAAACTTCATCGCTGGCCCATAGTTATCGTCCAAGATCAAAATCGGACTGCCACTAACCGTCTTCACCGTCCCTTGCATAGAAATAAGCGGCAAAAAAGGAGAAGGCAGCGTCACAGTCAGCTGATTCGCTTGCAAGGAACTCAGAAAAGTCAGCGAGGAGCCATTAGCCTGTGTCACGTTAAAGCCAGTGATAGAACCGGAAGACAAATCCTTGGTTTCGCTAAACTGCAGAGCAGTCCCTCTCAGACTGGTATCAATCTGTGGATTGGGTTTTAGCGAAGGATTGGGCACAAGCAGCGTCAACAACTGCTGATGCCCCGAACCCGACCAATTCACCCATACTTCAGGCGCGGGATAAGCAGGACCAAAATCCCCCGCCATATACCAGCCGGCGTAAACCGGCGTCGTGGTTCCAACCGGCAAGGCAGTGGTTGAACCGTTATAAAGAGAATAACTCAGCGTCGGTGTTCCAAATTGATAAAGACTCAGATTAGGCCCTGCCAATCCCGGTGCGCCCGACGCTGGATCTTGGGTAGTGATCGTTTTATTAGCGGCATTAATAACCACTTGATCTCCCGTGTAACCAAAAATGGTCGAGGCCACAAAGGGAGAGAAGTGCCAATATTGCGTGAAAGCACCCGTCGCCGTGGCATTGTTCGCAACCATTTGATCGACCACGATCCAGAGTTCTAAATCCCGCACAAAGATAATTTGTCGCTGATGATTGTAGTCCAGACTGGTAACTTGGTAGCCACCACTGGGCCCATAACCCCAGGCTTCGACCCCTTCGGCAAAATCATAGCTAGTGCTCATGGCCCATCTCGTCGGCAAAATACCCTGCTTAGCAGACTCATACTCAGAGTCATAATTACCGGGAACCGAGAAGCGGAATTGCGGTTGATTATTCACCATGATGGTGTTCGTTTTACCCGTATTGTAATCGTTTACGTAATTGGCCAGACCTACCGGTTGACCGGCATAGCCATAGGAAGGACCCACTGCCACCAACATAGGTCGCCCATAGGCCGTCACTTGTATCGAGTTTAAATCAGCCACTTGATGCCCGTTGGATGAAGCCCCACCCGTGAAATAAAGATAGGGTGATTGATTACCCCAATTCTTGCGGAAAGCGTAATAGCCTGAATAAGGGAAACCAATCGAAGTAAACTGGGGCGTTGAATTCGCAGCGCCCCAGCAATCCAGAAAGGTATTCTGGCAAATGCGGATGGACTGGGAAGCGGCGTTGGTTTGAATAGCGGTAGCAAGCCAAGGCGCAAAAGCACTAGGGTTTTGCCAAACCGCTGGCGCCACCTGCTCAACGTATTCCCCTACCCGTGGAAGCTCCTGGAAAGGCGTCACCATCGCGGCAAACACCTTCTGAGCAGCTGTCAGGTTAGTTGAAAAAGTCGCCGCCCAACTCGGCGGGTTAGGCTGGTAGCTACGCAGGAAGAAACGATCCGTCGTCGCCAAACCCACCATGTAGTTATAGGACCTCTCCAACATGGCTTCATTGTTATAGTAAGTGCTGCTGAGATCACCCAGCATACCGCCATTTCCCGGGCCATCTATATCATTGGGGCTGCCCAGAAAAGTAGGATAGTTGAGCACCGTTTGTTGAAAAGGAGCCGTCACATTAAATAACAATCCTAAATAAGTGAGCGCATATTCACGACTAGCAGGATTGCCGCGTGGCGGCACAAAAATTTGCATTAGCCAGTTGGCGTAGTTAAAGGTCCAGCCTTTCATGATTTCATAGAATTGTAACTCTGGAATCTGATCTAAACTTTCAGGCGTTAGCGTGTCCGTCCGCGGCGAAAGTGAGTTAAGCCAATCGCTAGGTGGCGTGGGAGCGGGCAAGGCTTTAGCGAAAGCGGCCAGCGTATGGATGGTATTGTTAATGCGTGCCACCGACCCCAGTGTATTCTTCGGGTTACAGACCACAGTGGCTTGCAGGGTCGGGCTCAGTTGGTTATAGCTATTCAGCTGATTTTGTGAAAAGTCAGAAAAAATTTGAAACCATTTCAACAGATAAGCAGGATTCGAGCTCGACAAATAAGCTCCGGGCAATTGGTTCATCACACTGAAATCACAATATTGTCCCGAGGCATCTCCTCCCGGCACATTGGTCGGAAACCAAGTGATGGGAGGTTGGGAAAGAGCGGGATTACCCGTCATTCCAAAGTAATCCGTAAAATAAAATTGCGTCGCAAAATATTGATTATATTGCGCGGCGGAAAGGTTACCCACCAACAATTGAGCGGTTAAAAGTGTGCTGGGATTGTAATCCGCTTCATTGGGACCGAACTGCCCCATGTCCAAGGCGCGCAGATTATTAATGATCGTGTTGCGAAAATTCTTCATGGTTGAAACATAATCGCCCGTGGCATTGGTAGCTTGCGCGGCGGCATATTCGGGTGAGGTCGTGCTAAGAAGTGAGACCAACTCAAGCGCATAGGGTTGATACTGAGCCTGCAAATTGGGAGCAGGCACCGAAGTATTTAAAATATATTGACTAGAAGCTGTTGCCGTTTGAGTAGCGGCTGACCCGCTGCTTATCGTTGTTGAAAAAGCATAGCTGCCATTCGCCGTGTGCGGCAGGCTATTAACTTGGATAATCGCTTGAGCACCCTGCCCAGGATTCACCGTTAGGCTGTTGGTATTAAGCGAGGCCGCCAAGCTAGAAGGCATCTTGGTTGAAAAATTAAAGGTAGAGGCTCCGCAACCGGGGGTATCGTTATTGATCAAAAAAACGGGATAGTTAATCACCTGACCCGCTGTGTATGCCGTTTGAATAGCTTGCCCAAAATTAATCGTGGGATTCAAATGGGTGCAGACGGTGAGGGGGTTGGTATTCACTAGATAAGTACCAGACGGAGTCGTTCCCGTGTTGCCTGTGACGGCATTAGTGGCGGTCACGCTAAGACTGTAAGGAGTGCCTACCGTGACCCAAGGAGCGGAGCCTACCTCTAAAATAGCTATGTCCGTCTCGCCCGGATTTAAGTTAAGCGAAGTCACACCCATATAAGGTGAGAGTCCTGGTTGCATGGTGTTTGACAGTGTAAAAGCGGAAGCAGCGCAACTATTATTGTCATTGTTGGTAACCTGAACTGTGTAATAGAGAGATTGGCCCACGGAGGTGGCTAATTGATAAGCTCGTGCGAAAGTCACGGTGGGGTTGGCATGGGTGCAAGTGGCGGAGGTCGTTTTCAATAGGTATGAACCATCACCCGTCCCTGTCGCTTGTGGGGCTGCCTGGTTGGTTGCGGTAATATCCATGATGTAAGTTCCATCGGCGATAGCAGGCGCTGAGCCAACTAAAACTTGAAAATCGCTGGTCTGATTGGGGTTAATAGCCAGTGTTTTGACGGGAAAGTAGACGTTAATACCCGAAGTGACCGTCGTTGAAAGAAGAAAATTGGAAATGCCACAAACCAGTGGGTCATTATTGAGAACGCTGCCATTATAAGTTAAGACCTGCCCAAGGCTAGTGGCCACTTGATTGGGATTAGCTAAAGTGACGAGTGGATTAGCATGGGTACAAGCGCTAGTCGTGGTGTATAAGATGTAGGACCCAGAAACAGAAGCTAGCGATTGCGCGTCTGCCGCATTTGTCGCCGTGATGTTCATCTGATAGGTTCCATTCGGTATCGCAGGCGCTGAACCAACAAAAAGGGTCTCCGTCGCGGTTTGCCCGGGGGTGATAGCAAGGGTTTTTTCGGGGAAATAAACATTGATCCCTGAGGTGACAGTCAGCGATAAATCATAGGTTGAAACACCGCAAGCGGCTGAATCATTGTTCAAGACATTGAGGTTATAGCTTAAAACTTGCCCCAGGGTGGAGGCATTTTGATTGGGATTAGTCAAGGTGACCGTGGGATTGGCCCGGGTGCAAGTAGTTGAGGCCGCAAAAGCTTGCTGGGATGCTAAGAAAATGAGGCTTAAGGTGATAAATACGAGTTTTGGTTTAGATAGTTTCATGCCAGCATCCCCTCCTTGGGTTTCGAACAGTTTATAATCTTTTTCGCCTTAGAGCCAGTGGCTAATGATCGTGGTTAATGATCGTGGTTAATGATCGTGGTTAATGATCGTGGTTAATGATCGTGGTTAATGATCGTGGTTAATGATCGTAGCCTGGGTGCAGCGAAGCGGAACCCGGGAAATATCGGCTTTGGCCGGGGTTCCGGGGTTCCGCTTCGCTGCACCCAGGCTACGATTTCTAAAGAACACCCATAGCCATTTCTACAAACTCTGGCAAATGCAAGCCGAAGGATTCATCCCAACAACACCAGGATAAGACTATCCCCACAACCCAGACCATTACCCCTCTCCCACTTGTGGGAGAGGGCAGGGTGAGGGTATCGACCGGTCATGTTCTCAACCGAAGCGGGTATCTGCCACATCTAGACCCCCTCACCCTGCCCTCTCCCGCAAGCGGGAGAGGGGTTCTTTTCGGGCGGGCGCGGCGGGCAAGCGCTCATTCTCTTGCTATCCAAACCCTGTAGGGGCGACCGCCGGTCGCCCCTACAGGATGGCAAAAAGGGGTATAATAGACCTTATAGGCTACCAAAGGGAGCTTGCTATGACCTGGATTGTGACAGCCAATACCAACCTATATCGCATCTATCACTACGACAAAAACCCAGAAAAAATAGCCTTGGTCAAAGAAGTAAATCATCCGGAAAATAAGCTAAAAAAAGGTGATTTCCTCACCTCAGATAAACCAGGCAAGTATCAAACGGATGGCACAGGAGGTGGCTCCTACTCTCCGAGGACGGATCCCAAAGTGGTAGAAATCGACAATTTTTCCCGTGAAATCGCCCTGGAACTCAATCACGGAAGAACCGCCAACGCCTACAGCAATCTTATCGTTATCATGCCTCCCCACATGCATGGCCTGCTCTCCGAACATCTGGACAAGCATGTCAAAGCCCTAATCAAGAAGGAAATCCAAAAGGACGTCACGCACCTAGCTCACAATGAGCTCCTGGAATTTTTGAAAACAAATTTGAAATAGGAAGCTTAGACGACAGGGACAAAATATGATCGATCTTATTTACAACAGCTCCAGTTTTTTATTATTTCTCTTTCTTTGTTTAGTCTGCATTGCCATGTCGTTTTTGATCACTAAATTAGTTCACTATTATATTCCCTTCAAATTGCGCTGCGAGGAAAATCAGTCTATCACCTGTGTCAGCGCCGTCATTGGGATCATTTATGCCATCTTGGTTGGCTTCATTGTCTTATATGAACTTAATAATTTTAATAAGGCCGACGAAGCTGAAAATGCGGAGGCAAAATCCATGTTTGCTATTTTTCGCATGGCTAAGGTTTTGCCGGAACCGCAGTCCACTCAAATGAGAAAGCTTGCCATTGACTACGCCGATAACACTATTAATAACGAATGGCCCACGATGGCCTTAGGCAAACCCGTTGATAAAAAGGGCGCTGAGATTATAGAAGACCTATCTAGAATATTACAATCTTTTACCAATCTCCAAGCAACTGACCCCATCGTACTAAGAGCCTTGAACAATATTGCAATCAACACGAACAACTTATTTGATTCCCGTCAGGAGAGAGTGGTCAAGATACATACGGCCCTAAGTGCCAATATATGGTTCGTGTTATTGCTAGGTACTTTTTTGACTATTGGCATCAATTCCATCTTAGGAATGGAAGCGCGCTTGCATCTGGTTTGTAATATTTCAATATCGCTGATGGTAGCCGCCGTGCTTTATTTGATAGTCACTTTAGATAGACCTTATCGTGGCGATTTCGCCATTCAACCCAGCACCTTCAAGGCGACCTTGGAATATTTGGTCACCCGAGTAGATTAAGCTAAACCCCGCTTCAGAAGGGCCTGAAAATAGTCAGGCGAGATTAGGGCGGTTCGATAAAACCAGAAGAATCAAGTTAGCATCCTAGCCCCCAGAAAGTATAATTTCTCTACAAGCCAAACCGAGTAGAGCAAATAATGATTTTTGCTCAATCCTAAGCTAAGCAAAATACCAATCAATCAACGCAGAGACTTGTTAAAATGAAAATAAGGACTCCACAAAGGAAAGCCTCGGATGGACCATCTACCGGTCTTAATTGTTGGCGCAGGGCCTAGCGGATTAATGATGGCGGTGGAACTAGCACGCCGTGACATTCCCTTTCGTATTATCGACAAAAAACCCGAAGCGACACAAACCTCCAACGCCACCTGGATGCAAACCCGAACGCTTGAAATCTTTGACCTGCTTGGCTTGGTTGATCCCTTCATTAGAAAGGGTCATCGTTGCGATGCCGTTAATTTATATACCAAAGGGAAAGTGGCGCTGAACCTTCCCTTTTCTTATCTCGACTCCACCTATCCTTTCATTTTGTTCTTGCAGCAGGCAGAAACAGAAAAATTATTAATCCAACACTTGGAAAAACTAAAAACTCGAGTCGAACGTCCTCTGGAGTTAATTGAACTCAGGCAAGATAGTGGCAAAGTGATCTCAACCCTAAAACATCCAGACGGTCATACTGAAACGCTTAGCTCTGATTGGTTGATCGCCTGTGATGGCGCCAATAGCACAGTGCGACAAAAGCTGGGGCTCAGCCTTCAAGGCAAAGATTTAGCGGAACAGTTCATGGTGGCAGACGCGGAAATGGGTTCCTTTTTTCAAACGAATGAAGTGCATGTTTTTTTCGATGCGGGAACTCTCTTTCCCGAGAAAGGAACCCTCTTCGCCGCCTTCCCCTTCGGATCTAGCCAATATCGCATCACAGCCAACCTCTATTTCAAGCAGCCCCGACAAACCTTCACTGCAAAGGAAGTAAAAGAAGTCGTCGCTGAACGCAGTTACGCCAATTACACACCGGAAACGGTTTCTTGGATTTCTCCTTTCTGGATACATGACAAGATCGTCGACAATCTGCGTCATCAATCCGTTTTCCTAGTGGGAGACGCGGGACATATCCATTCCCCCGTGGGCGGGCAAGGAATGAATGCCGGCATACAAGATGCCTTCAACCTAGCTTGGAAACTCGCCCTAGTCATCAAAGGCAAGGCTGACAGCAGCCTGCTTGATAGCTATCAGTTAGAACGTTTCCCTATTTTAAACGAACTGGTGAATCTCACAGGCCAGCTGACTGAACGGGCTTTGTTTGATCCCTCTTTTTATGAAAAACTGCAGGATTTTGGCCGTGCCATCACAAAGCATGAGACTGATTTAGCAACCCGTATCGGCAGGCAACTGACTCAACTGGATATTCAATACCAAGATAGCCCCATCATTAGCTACCAAAATCTATCCGAGCAATCACCCAAACCGGGTGAACGAGCCCCAGACGTGAAGATGAATTCCTCAGCCCGTTTATACGACTATCTGCGCCACACCGAACATCAGGTTTTATTATTCACCGGCTCTCCTCTGGAAAAAGATAGTTTAGCCAAGCTAGAAAAATTGCAACATTGGTTGATGCGGACTTATCCAGAACTCGTTAGAGCACAGATTGTTTCAAAGGAAGAAATGGGTAGCATTGATAATCTCATTTTTGATGCCCATTTTGCCATCCATCAGGCTTACAAGATCAGCAAACCCACTGTCTATATCATTCGACCCGACAACCACATTGCCTATTGTTCAACTGCCTTAGATAGCTGCGAGATAGAAGCCTTCTTTCAAAGCTACTCACTTAAAGAATAAGCAGCGGTTCCCGCTGTCTTTAAAACATAGTAATGTGCTATCATTAAAACATAGTAAACTACTATTGGTAAAACATAGTAAAATGGCCAAGCTACCGCACCAACTACTTGCTCAAGCACTGGGACGCGCCTCAAAGGTGTCTCAACAAGGTATTGTTTACACGAAGGATTTGTCGGTTTTTGATCGAAAACGCCTGGAAAAAGGAGGCTGGCTGACACGCATTATCCGAGGCTGGTATTTACTCAACAAGCCAACCGGCGCCATAGGAGATACCACACCTTGGTACAGTTCCTTTTGGAATTTTATCGCCCTCTATCTACGAGTCCGTTTTAAAGACAAATATTGCCTATCCGCCAATGAGTCACTCAGCTTACATTTAGGTAACACTCTTATTCCCAAGCAATTATTAGTCATGGTAAAAAAAGGCGGCTCCTCGGTTGTCCCCTTATTGTTCGATACTTCTCTACTGATCTACCAGGAAAATAAAACTTTTCCTGAAAAGATGGAAAAAATTCAGGGTATCAACGTCATGCCTCTAGCCTCAGCCTTATACCGAAGTCCACCGCGTTTTTTCCAGCAACAGCCCGAAGAAGCGGAAATTGCATTAAAGTTGGTTGATCTCAATACCTTGTCCCTTGAATTGCTAAGCGGCAACAACCTTGCGTCTGCCGAACGGATTATTGGTGCTTATCAGTTTTTAAGAGAAAATGAACGCGCCCAACAGTTATCGCTGAGCTTAAACTCCGCTGGATATCAGATTAACCCCGTTAATCCCTTTCTTATCCAAAAACCCTTATTATCGCCTCAGCGCCTTCTATCCCCTTACGCCGCGCGAATCAAGATAATGTGGCAAAAAATGCGTACCGATGTTTTGGTCCTTTTCCCAAAATCACCGGGCTCTGTTAAAATATCAACAAAATATTTTTCTCGCCTAGAAAAAATATATCTGCATGATGCCTACAATTCCTTGTCAATTGAGGGATATCAGGTAAGCGAAAAACTTATCGCACAAATCGCCGAGGGTCGCTGGGATCCAGAAAACGCATTGGATGACAAAAATGAAAGAAATGCTATGGCCGCAAAAGGATATTATGAAGCGTTCAATAGGGTAAAGCGAAGTATTAAACGCATTTTTGAAGGTGGAAATGCTGGAATTGTAGTCAAGCAAGACTTACCGATCTGGTACGCCGCGCTTTTTTCACCTTCGGTTCAGGCTGGCATTCTTAAACCACAGCATCTAGCTGGCTATCGAACAGAACAAGTGTATATCAGGAACTCTATGCATACCCCGCTACCCAAAACCGCGCTGGTAGATGCCATGGATACCTTATTTGACTGCTTGATTGAGGAACCCGAAGCGGCGGTTAGAGCCGTATTAGGACATTTCATCTTTGTCTTTATACACCCTTACATGGATGGCAATGGAAGAATCGGTCGTTTCATGATGAACGCCCTACTAGCCTCCGGCGGTTTTCCCTGGACCATCGTTCATGTTGCGCATCGCAAAAGCTATTTTCATGCTTTAGAGAAAGCGTCTACGGAACAGGATATAAAACCCTTTGCCCGATTTATTTTGCGTGAATTAAAAGACACTAAAAACCTTGAACTTGGATAATCGCGAGTAGAAGCTATTTCAGCATTGTTCATATAATTCATTTTCAGATACCGCACCAAGACCTAAGCTATCCATATCAACTAGTTTGATTTTTTCACTTAGGTCTCTGGTTTGTTCCTTCAAATCTTCAAGCTTTAAAGGATTAATCACTGTGCTGGCCCTTGCCTCCCTGGCTTATGCGACCCTGAGAATTGCCTTGGTTTTGAGGATTGCTCCGAGGTTGAGCAGTGCTGTGATTAGAGTTTCCAGAATTACCCTGGCCCTGATTGCCTTGAGGCTGAGCAGCACCACGATTATTCCCCTTAATATTGCCTTGGTTCTCAGAACTATTTTGATCCTGTGCAAGGCGTTGATTATAGACCCCATAATTCCTTTGGTGAGGACGATCCCCCGCATCTCTATCCCCACTTTCGAACCCGGGCGGTACACCGGTATCCAGTTGACCAAGCTCAATTACCTTTTGCCCCGACAGCGGCAAAGCTGGATCGCCTGCATTTGAAGTGAATTGATCGGCCAAGGCTAAAGACCCACCCATCAAACCCGTACCGATAAGAGCTAAGATTCCTAGTTTCTTCATTGCTATTTCTCCCTATATAACGATTAAAAAGAAATTTATTCTAACACAAGCTTGGGGTCTGTCATCCTGGATGACAAGGTAGCCCCAGGAATATCGATGACCTTAATACGACTAACCTGATCTTGGCTGGTATAAACAGCATAGGAGCTCTTTCCTGAGGCAAAGACATTGAAGCTGAGCATCAATAGTAGGACGGCGATTGAAAAGGATTTTAAGCTAAGCATGGCTGAAATACCCCCCATCAGGATAAACTGTCTTTTAATTTAACATATTTCGCATATAACGGCAATTGTTGATCTATTCAACGCAAAAACCAGCAGGGGAGTCGCATCTTGGCAAAGGCTGCGATATTCTTTGCCTATCTTGGATAAGAATTAAAGGAATATTAATGAGTGACTTAATAACCTCCCCGCAATTGTCCGATTCAAAGGATTGTGCTGATCCCTCTTTTAAACCGATTCATCAAAAGTTAAATACCCGCACCGCGCAGGTTGGGGATAATATAACCATTCGACGCGCCCTGCCACATCGCGATAGAAAAATGATTGGCGCTTGGTGCTTCATGGATCACTTTGGTCCTTTGGATTTGAAGAATACCAAGGGGCTTAGTATTGGCCCTCACCCCCATATCGGTTTGCAAACCTTCACCTGGACCCTGGCGGGTGAAATACTGCATCGAGATAGCCTGGGATCCAAACAATTGATCCAACCCGGACAAGTGAATTTGATGACGGCGGGAAAAGGCATCTCCCATTCAGAAGAATCGGTCCCTGATACGCTGCTGCATGGCGTACAACTCTGGATTGCCCTACCGGATTCGGCACGTAAAATGGAACCGAATTTTATCCATTACCCCGAGATTCCCAGCTTGAAAGTCGATGGCCTGCAGATCCATTTATTGGCCGGCGAACTTTTAAATTCTCGATCACCCATTAAAGCTTATTCTCCCTTGGTTGGATTTGAAATTCATGCCTTGGAAAATAGCTCAAGCACCCTGCCCTTAAACCCTAAATTTGAATATGGCATTTTGCCTTTGATTGGAAATGTTAAGGTTGAGGATGAAACGATAGGAATTGACACCCTTTTATACCTGGGCTGTGGCCGATCCAAGTTGGCTATTCAAGCGAAAAAAGATGCGCAAATTTTGGTGATTGGCGGACAACCCTTCGAAGAAGAAGTGCTGATTTGGTGGAATTTCGTGGCACGGACTAGAGAGGAAATGCTTCAAGCAAAACAAGCCTGGAATGAACACAGGGACTTTGGCGAGGTTAAAGGATTTCCAGGTGATAGGCTAACAGCCCCAGAACTCCCCTAAACAAAAGGACTTTTACCATGACGAGACCCGCCTATATTTTAGGAAGCGCGAGGATACCCTTCGTAAAATCGATGACGAATTATCTTGATCAACCGCTTCAAGAATTAATGACCGTCACGCTGCAAATGCTAGTCAATAAGCTGCGTTTGGATGACAAAATCCTTGGCGATGTAGCCTTAGGCGCCATCATCAATAGCTCAGCCAACTGGAATTTAGCGCGGGAAGCAGTCCTTGGCACTACGCTGGACCCTCATACGCCTGCCTATAACCTTCAACGCGCCTGTGGAACCAGCCTGGAGGCAGCTCGTCAAATTGCGCTTAAAATTTCGAATAATCAAATCGACAATGGCATCGCGGGTGGCTGTGACAGCAACAGTGATTTGCCCATTTTGATTAACCGGGCGTTCACTAAAAAATTGCTGACCTTACACAATGAAAAAACCTTCTTGGGCAAAATGAAAATCCTGGCTTCTCTTAGACCTTCCGATTTCAAGCTAGTCTATCCAGCCGTCGTCGAACCACGCACCCATTTGTCGATGGGTGAACATTGCGAAAAGATGGTTCAGGAATGGAATATCTCGCGTGAGGCGCAGGATGAGCTAGCGCTTAAGAGTCATCAAAACGGCGTTAAGGCCTATGAGCAAGGATTTTATAACGATTTGGTTTTTGAATTTATGCAGTTAAAACGCGATACGATACTTCGAGCCGACACTTCGCTAGAAAAATTAGCCCAATTAAAACCCGCCTTTGATTTCACGGGCAAGGGCACTCTCACCGCTGGCAACAGCAGCCCTTTGACGGATGGAGCCGCAGCCGTTTTTCTTGGCAGCGAGGAATACGCAAAGGCCAACAATCACCCCTTGCTCGCCCGCTTTGTGGACGCCGAAGCAGCCGCCGTCGATTTCGTCCATGGAGAAGGATTGTTAATGGCTCCCACCATCGCCGTTAGCAAACTACTCAAAAGAAATAATTTGTCACTGCAGGATTTCGACTTTTATGAAATCCACGAAGCCTTCGCGGGACAAGTGCTTTGTACTTTGAAAGCTTGGGAATCCGCGGATTATTGCAAACGAGTACTCAGTCGAGACGAGCCGATGGGTTCTATTGACCGATCTAAAATGAATATCAAAGGCGGCAGCGTTGCCCTAGGCCATCCTTTCGCCGCCACTGGCGCGAGAATAGTCGGTGCGCTGGCGAAAATGTTGCACGAAAAAGGAAGCGGCAGAGGTCTCATTTCCATTTGCACCGCCGGTGGAATGGGCGTAGCAGCCATCTTGGAAGCGGTTTAAACTAGATAGCCGTCACTGCGACTGTAGCCTGGGTGTAGCGCAGCGGAACCCGGGAAACCATCGGCTTAGTCCTCCTGGGTTCCGCTGCGCTACACCCAGGCTACGTAGGGGGTTAACTCGATAATGCGAGACTCAACTGTCTTCACGTCCAAAGAACCTAGCTAAGGATCGCCTCCAATAAAACCCTAGAACAATAGCCAAAGAGGCAAAAAGGAAGGCTGCAATTCCACAAGCCATACGTAGCTCGGCGGCCAAAGCCAACTGCGACTTCCCTCGCATCAATGCCAATTTACCTTCCTCAAGCCGCCCTTCACCCGCTTTAACCTTGCCCTCACCTTGGGCAACCTCCTTGTCTCCCTGGGAAATCTTATGTGAAGCCACACCCATCACTACCGCTGTAACGGGCAGCGTGGCAATCCCCACCAAAGGAAGCGCGCTAGTGCCTCCCCTATACGCCGCCTTGGCCGCCGACAAGCTTTGCTTACCTTTCTCTAACTTGGATTTACCCTGCGCCAATTCCTTTTCACCTTGCTGAAGCTGTGCCTCACCATCATTGACTTGCAGCTGCCCAGCAGAAATCTTGTCATCGAGATAAATATAGCCACCCAGCGAGACGAGTGCTAATAGGATGAGAAAAAGTAAAGTGTTGAATTTAGCCATAACAATTCCCTCTGTGTTTTATTGAATCGATATTAAAGAGACCTTTGGCACTTTTCCTTAGTAATAATTTAAGTTTACGCAGCGTTTCCCTAGCATTCAAGACGGGAAATATAGTATTTTATACCCCGCACAACCCACCATTTTTGCTTAGCGTCCTGTTGGATCGCGTGAAGCACAGGTAAGGATAACTCGATGTCTACTTCTCATGCCGTTTTGACCGCCTTAAATAACGTGAATCCTAGCTCAGACATTATTCGGAATATCGTTAAACTTTGCCAAAAAAAAGAGACGGCGCTCAAAGAGACTAAACATTGTAGTGAAGGTAGTGAGGCCCAATATGCCGCAACGATGGCGGCAAAGCTGGCTAGGGATGCGATAAAAAAGGAATTTGCTGCTTTGGTGGAATTCGTGCGGAGCAGAGATAATTTGGTTCAAGCGGAGGTCAACGAATATTGGCACGCGCTGCGTCGCGTTGAATATACTACCCGCATTGGCGAAAATTCAAATCAAGACTTTCTTTTAAGCAGCTATGCGCTGCTTTGCCAGAAACCTAAAAACGCCAATCCCATATCAACCGCCGTGGTCTGGTTGTACACACATGGCTTAGACGTTCCCGCCAATGTTGATAAGATCAAATATTCCAGATGTCCGTCACAAGATTTACTTTATCTCGAAGGCATTCATATAGCTCGCCCCTCTGGGGATAAAAACAGCCTGGTAAGCGCTATAAAGCAAAATATCTTCGAAAGCACGGTACGGCCTGTGGAGGAGAGTGAATCGATTTTCCAGTTTACAGCGGATCCAAACCAAACTGGCGCAGAGGTCAGCACACCCAGATTAACCGAGGAGGAGGATGATTGGGATGAAAACCCGGATCGCCTCGCCTCCATTTTAGTTAGAAGCTTTGGTTGGTTAGGCAGATATGACCTGGGCACCCCATCCAACCGACAAAAAATTTTGGATAATCTGGATAATATCGATATTTTAAATAGCATTATGGTCGCCAAAGAGGCCATGCCGGCTAACTATCCATCCTTTTTGCAAAAAGTATTTGATACGGTAATCCGATCTATTGACTCTCACCTAGTCAAGACAGCTGCCTTCCGTCAAAACAAGACAGAAACCCAGGTCTCTTCCCACGACCCCGCAACCAGCACCTCCTCACCACCTCCGCTCTCTACCCGTGACCAGATAATCTCCCGTATTCGGCCGCAGGGTATGGCATTTAAAAGCAGGCACTTAGGGCCTTGATTGTTTTGAGGTACTTTTCGTTAGAAATAACTGGATTGAGCCTATCTGAATATAGTGGTATTTTATGCAACCCGAGTCATTGACCCAACCCTACATGAGGTACTAACCCGTGATGCCTAGATCTCGAAAGGAGCTTCTTAAATCGATTGAAAATCAAAAACTGCATTTTGAGCAAGCAGTTTCAGAGGCGTGTAAACCTGGGCTGCAGCAGGATGAAATGAAGGAAAATATCTTCTCATCCGCTTTGAAATTACTTAATGAGTTAACTACTGTACAAAGTTCCTTGACGCTACTTGAAATAGAAGAAAAGCAGGATTGCATTATCGCAGGAACGCTTTTCTTACTAATGGCATATACTACGGATCGGCGAATGAAGTATTCTTTTGCTGAATATGAATATAAATCGCAAGGCTTCAACCAGCCCCCTTCCGTATTTATGGATAAAATATCAGAGACTGACGCTTTAAAGGTTCATTTATGGCGAGGAAGTCGGCCCGAGTATTTTTTTAATTACGATAAATACGATTTTATTAAGCTTATTCCTCTCATTGGCCGCGCTGCCTTGCTTGAAAAACCGCCATCTTTTTTAAATTTATCCCTGTTAAACAAAAATAGCCTTTTAGGAAAGATTGTGTTTAACGCCCCGTTCGAGAAAAATGATTTAACTTTAGAAAAGTACGGCGATTATGCAGCCTATCGGCAAAAACAATTATACAAGCAGGCCTATCACGATCAGGAGCAGGCGCTTGCAAGCGTTGAGGCAAGATTTAAGGCCAACCTACTATATGCCTATGCTGCTTTTATTCTTTCTCCGCTTTCCCTACGATATACCGTCCCTGCGTTTATTTATGGACTCTCCAAGCCGGAAAATCATAACCTTAAAAATATTGGTTATTTAGTCCTTATGGTAGTTGCGAGTCTCATACCAGGCATTTCATATTTCACTTGTAAAAAAGTCGCTGAATATATAAAGGATGAAGAAACCCCGCCTCAAAGGATTGTAAAGATGGATTTGAAAGGTCCAAAAGAAGCGGTTCGTGCTGCTCATAAAACGAAAAGAAAAGAGTTCAAAGAAAAAAATTCGATTGTTCCCTGGGACGAACTGAAAAAGCCTGGTCTAGCGATATCAACAGAAATCGAGGATGAATGTTCAGAAATCATGCGTGATGCCTCTGATTCAGAGGCTAAACGTTATTCAGTCGAACAAGGGGATGATCAACTACTCCCAAGAAAAGCTAAAAAAGTATATGAGACCTATACAGACGATAAAGGAGAGGTAAGGACAGCGGTTTTGCTGGGTCCAGAAGATGCAAAGCGTTGGCGGTTTATAGAAGGAGATACAATTCACGATATTACTCGTTTAAAGAAAGACAACGGTATAGATCATCGTGAATCGCGTACGATAGACTGCAATACCGAAACGACCCCTAAAAATAATATTGAAAATGACGAATATCAGAATGGAACAGCACAAATCCTAACCGATTTCTTTGCACACTCTCGAATACAGAGCGCCAAGGATCAGGGAGAACTCGAAAATAAATACCGACCATCTTCGAGACCTTAATTTTACCAACATCAATGCCAACTATACCGCCGCCCCAGGTTCATGGAGATGGCAGAAACCAGGAAGCATTAGCTGGAAAATTGTGGATCAGTCAAAAGCAAGCGATTCGATTAAAGAATAAGCCAAAACATAGTAAATTCATTTCCATGGAGTTTGATAAAACTAAATGTTAGGCTGTTAAATAGGATTAGTCATTTAAAGGGGATTTTAATTATGTTGAACTGGGTCCTAATTTTTCTCATTTTTGCTATTATTGCCGGTCTTCTAGGCTTTACAGGTATAGCAGCCCAAGCCGCTAGTATTGCACAAGTTCTTTTCGTTGTTTTTCTATTGTTTTTTGTCATCTCACTGCTCTTGCATATTGGCAGAAGAAATAAATAGTCATTTAAGTTCGAGGGGTTATCCTAGCAGCTGCTTTGATAACCCCTCGCACTGAAGCTATTTTTAATACACAGAGAATGTCTTTATCCAGTGTCCTGGCTTCCAATCCCAGTTTGTGCACTCACCTCTCAAGTGTTCTGCAGTCAAATACTTGTTACAAGCCCAATGACCCTCAACATAAGCATCGCCTTGAGCACTTCGTGCTTGATCAGGATCATATTGACAGACACGATGCTCGGGATACCACACCCCTCTATACCAACCTGCTTGCACATTAAAACAACCGACATACCCTGGCGGAATGTTAGATTCTTTTGGTGCCGGAACAGGCGTGACTATTTCAATGGTATCGTATGCGTATACACTGACACAGGTTAACAAGGAAACTAAACCTGCGAGAATGATGGCTAACACTAATCTAAAACGTGACATGTAAAGCACCTCCATTGCTGATTGGGTTAAAAGCTGACATCTAACATGCTACCATAAAATGACCTCTTTAGAAGAATTTTATCAAGAAATGGTTGATTTTAATGGTAGCGTATTACGGGATTCAAAATTTTCAACAAAAATCCACTTCAATCTCTCAACACTTTTGTTTGACCTCCTTACCCCAGAAGAAGAAAAAATAGATGATCAAACGCGTGAGTTTCGTTTTGACATTAGCCTCCTCACTTCACGCCTAGTCATGGCTTCGGATTGGGTGAATCAACACCCCTTAAGAGAAAAATTAGCTGTCGGTTATTTCGGAGCAAGTACTGGCGGCGCCTCCGCCATCGCTGCGGCTGCTCTGCGGCCCCAAGTTGTGAAAGCCGTTGTATCTCGTGGTGGTCGACCGGATTTGGCTGGCGCAGCACTATCCAAAATACAGGCACCAACCTTGCTAATTGTGGGCGGAAACGATCCCGATGTTATAGACTTAAACAAGCAAGCAATGACCTCTATGAAGAACATCCATCAACTTGAAATCGTACCCAAAGCAACGCATCTTTTTGAAGAAGCCGGGGCACTTGAAATAGTTTCGAAATTAGCTGAAAAATGGTTTTGGAAGTACTTAGTTGGGCTCAAATAATGTATCGTAGTTCATGATGGCTTGTTTTAAAATTATCATTTCCCGGGTTTCTTTAAAATTGAACGAGGAGGCTGGTTCGATTGTGGCTTAGCAGGCTCATCCTTCTTAGACTCATCTCCTCTGGCTTCACCTAGAAAAATAGTTTCCTTTGAAAATCTTACCCGCCGCGGTCTTAATATCTCGGTATGCTGGGATCTCGCCCAGCCTTGCGCTTCCATCTTTTTCTTATCCAGATACATTATTCGCGGTCTCATCTCTTGGCGCAGATTTTCAAGGTCATTTGAAATATCCCCTCCGCTTTTATCATTTTTAAGATCAGCCATCTTCTCAGCAATTCGTTCAAAATAGGATGAGTATAGTGAGTTTTTTTCTAGAGCCCATTTATTTGCTGCAAAGGAAGCAATTTCCCGAAACCGTTCAAGGGTGTAAATGTACTCTTTCGTGCCGCTTAGCAAGTTTTGGGGTAATTTGATAGCATCCAGCGCCTTTAAGTGCTCCGCAACGGATTTTAAATCACTGTGGCTGCTACTCATGGAAAAACCTCGTTTTGAGTGTATTTATAGATCTATATATCAATTATATACTATAAATTTCACAACCTAAGGCTCCCATTAGCTTTTGAATTTGTCACGAATATCAAAGCTAATAGTATTAGCCGTCCAAAGAACCGTTACAACTGAAATTATCTGCTCCCGAAAATGAGCGCACTATAGAGAGGGGGTCAGACTCAACATTTTGACATTTTCATGCACCCTTGATTTTTTCATATAATTTTTCCAATTCTCCCACATCCCTAGTAAGCCTGTTTATTGTCCGAGTTAAGCTAGATATATTTCGATTAAAGTAATCAGCAACCACCGTGATAGTGCAAATTTTAAGTTCCAGAGCTAGCCAAGCGATAGTTGCTCGGATTTTAGCTAGAACATGAGTTTTTCTTTGGCTATGTAATTCTAAGATGTACATGGTTGCTCATTAGACAAAAAGCGTGAATTTTATGATGAAATCTTTCCACGCCGTCTTCTAAAAGCGAATAGAAAAACTTCCGATTATCATCGGTGAAAAATATTTGTTCGCCATTATTGCCACGCAACATGGCGTGATAGATAGCGCCAGGGTAATGGATTCTGGGTTTTCTGGCCATAGTAATATCCTAGATGGTTTTGATGAAGAAGAATGGAATGATGGGGGAAGAGTAATTTGGAATGTTTGTGTTTGGGGAATATAGCAGAAAATTAAGGGGGGAGGTACTAGAAAAAAAAGTCAAAATGTTTGGTCTGACCCTCTTCATGACCCTCTTCATGTCAAAATGTCAGGTCTGACCCATTTCTTTAACCCTGATTTCAGTCAAAATTAAAGCAGCTTCCAATGAAGTCAGATAACAAAGTTATTTCCTTGCGCCTCTTCCCGAGTGATGCCAAAAAAACAAGGCTGATAGCCATTGAAGATATCAATATGCCTGCTATAATACTAACAGGCACTAGTTTTACATATTTTATATATTTGTCTATTTTACATATAGTTACAGGATACAATAAAATTTAATGTGTAACCTTTTATTAGTGTTTAAAGTTACAAGGAAAGGCTTATGAAATCGGCAAGTGACCATATTCTGCGACGCATTCGCGGCAAACAGCGCGGCTGGGTCTTCACACCCAAAAATTTCATTGATCTTGCCCCTCGCGTTACCATTGCCGTGACGCTCCACCGGCTTTTAAAAAAAGGCATCATTCGCAAATTAAGCCACGGCATATATGACTATCCAGCACAGCACCCTAAATTAGGTGTTCTTGCTGCGAGCCCTGATGCAATAGCCAAAGCAATTGCCTTGAAAAGAGGTGACAACATTCAACCAAGCGGCGCTAGGCTTGCCAACCTTTTGGGGTTAGATACTCAGGTCCCGTCAAAGCCATCATACATAACATCTGGCAACTCAACTCAAAAAAAAATAGGCAATTCCCCGATATCACTCAATCACTCAAAATTGATACCCAGCGCGCCATTGGGTGTAAACGCCGTAAGAGTTATTAATGCCCTAGATCACCTAGGAAAAAACAATATTACCGATGATATAATACAAAAATGCAAAAAAATACTACTCCAAAAAGATAAGTCTCAACTTAAAAAAAATCTGGCAAAACTGCCCGTTTGGCTAATTCCATTCATCTTAAAAATTATAGGAAAATAACATGAAAGAACTACTTTCAGCATCTAGAAATGAACGAGCAAAACTTTTTGAAGAAGCAAGAGATCGCTCTCCAAATATTCGCAATGCGATCATTATTGAAAAAGACTTTTGGGTCTGCTGGACTCTCGATCAAATCTTCTCTAGCCCAGCTCTTTCGCCACACATTACCTTCAAAGGCGGCACTTCCCTTTCAAAATGCTATAGCATTATTGATCGTTTTTCAGAGGATATTGATTTAACTTTGGCAAAACCATATATCGGCATCACTGGCGACAATGATCCAATCTCAGCCGCAACATCAAGCCAGCGCGGTAAACGCTTAGAACAACTGAGTAATGCCGTGAAAATTAAAATAGCTAATGATGTTAAACCGATTCTGACAGAAGAGTTTAGAAAAAGCATTTCCCCCTATTTTAGCGATGCAGAATGGCAATTACAAACTGACGAAAAAGATGCACAAAGTCTAATCTTTCACTATCCAAGTTGCTTAGAAAAACTATCAGACGGATACATTGATATCTCAATTAAACTAGAATTTGGTGCACGCGGAGATAATAGCCCTTGTGAATCCAAAACAATAACAAGCTACGCGCAGCAGCTTCTGCCTGAATTGTTTGAAGCTCCACTCGCGATAAAAGTAACTTCTTTAACCGCCAAAAGAACTTTTTGGGAAAAAGTAACTTTACTCCATGCCGAGTATCATCGCGACACTAAAAAGCCGCTTCCTGGCCGAATGTTCCGTCATTATTATGATACTGTCATGCTTGACCAGAAAAATATTGCCCAAGAAGCAATCAAGGACACTTCGCTGCTAAGCGATGTAGTTAAAAATAAAGTGATTTACTTTCCTTCTAAATGGGCAAACTACGATGAAGCGAAAATTGGCAGCTTACACCTTTATCCAAATGAAGCATTCATCGAAGCACTCAAGCATGATAGCCAAAAAATGGCTGATATGTTTTTTGGAGAAGCGCCTGATTTTGATATCACGCTATCAAATATAAAAATAATTGAGGATGCTATAAATGGAAGATAGCAAGGCGTAGCCTGGGTGCAGCGCAGCGGAACCCAGGAGGACTAAGTTGAATTATCCCGGGTTTCGCTACGCTGCACCCAGGCTACGCTTGCTGATTAAGAGTCTCGAAGTCCACTATTTCACCAAACTTTACCAAACTACATATATCTTTACAAATCAAATGCTTAACTATAACATCCGTTTACCTAAACTTAATGAAACTGCCCCATATTGCACCCAAAAAGTAGCACCAGCGTAGCACCATGATAGGAGTTGGTATGAAGAAGAAAGCAGTCTTAAAAACGGAAATTATTGTCTATCAATCAAAAAACGGCTCTTTAGAACTTCGTGCGGACGAAAAACACGAGTCGATTTGGCTTACCCAAGAACAAATGGCCACACTATTTGATGTCCAAAAGGCAGCCATCTCAAAACACTTAAAGAATATTTTCAAATCAAAAGAATTACAGGAAAAGGCAACTGTTTCCAAAATGGAAACAGTTGCGAGCAACAAAAAAACATATCAAATCAAGCACTTTAACCTCGATGCGGTAATCAGTGTTGGATATAGAATTAACTCAAAAAAAGCCACCCATTTCCGCCAATGGGCAACCAAAACTCTTAAAGAGCACATTCAGCAAGGGTATACAATAAACCGCCATCGTATAGGAGCCAATTATGAAGAGTTCACCAAAGCAATAGCTGACGTGAAAAGCTTAATCGCCAGCGGTTCTCGGGTCGATCAACATAATGTTTTTGAACTGATAAATTTGTTTGCTGACACTTGGTTTTCTTTAGATGCCTATGATAGAGACACTCTTGTTACAAAAGGGGCAACCAAAAAGAAAGTTGATCTAACAGCGGAAAAGCTGACTAGAGCGCTTAGCGAGTTAAAGCATGCGCTTCTTGAAAAAAATGAGGCAACGGAATTTTTTTGTACGGAGCGGGATAAAAATGGTGTCGCCAGTATTGTCAGCAATGTGATGCAATCCTTCGGCGGACAAGAGCTTTACCCCAGCATTGAGGAAAAAGCAGCTCATCTTTTGTATTTCATGATTAAAAATCACCCCCTTATTGACGGCAATAAACGCAGCGGCGCTTATGCTTTTATCTGGTTCCTGCAACAAGCTAAGTCTTTAGACTTAAAACGCATCACCCCACCTGCTTTAACAGCTTTAACTCTATTGATAGCTGAGAGTGCGCCCAAAGACAAAGATAAGCTAATAGGCCTTGTGTGCTCTATCTTAATCAAATAAAAGAGATCCCTGAAAATGAGGAGCGTGTATTACTAGCAACTGGAAAATTTATCGGCGAAGGATTTGATGACGCACGCCTAGACACCTTGTTTCTCACCCTTCCGGTCTCTTGGCGAGGAACTATTGCCCAATACGTCGGCAGACTACACCGCCTTCACGATCTTAAAAAAGAAGTACAAGTCTATGATGAAGTTTTAGACTCCATTCTGCGTGCCTTATCTAGAAGTGATAGCAATAAATTAACCCAAGAGGAGAAATGATTTTATGTTAGATGAAATTCGCGCACAGGCTGTGCGCAAATTAGGGCTTCACGATGACGCACATGAACGTGAAATTGAGCATCCCTCACTTTTGCGCCCTGCTAAGTTAATAGCAGAAGCAGCAAGCGTTTATCTTAAATCATCTCTCAGCATATCCCTGACACTTATTGATCGTCCTGTAAACTTTCAATACGCTCTATCCATTGATTAAATAAACTACACCTAGAGCGGATAGCTTCTAAGCCGATAGCTAATGAGATCAGCGTTCCATGCAGCACTTTGTCATAATTATCGCAAATCTTAATAATTCGCTTTGAGGGAGCCGTGGCAACACCATCATTAATGTGCTCAGGCGAATCAAATTCCTCTCGAACTTTAGTTAACTGGTTAACCACTTTTTTATCATCAAACCAGGCACCAAATGCCTCAGGAGAACTAAATAGCAAACCCTCAAACTCATGAATAACCAAATGAGCAATAAAATTTTCTTGCTCGATATCCGATTGAAATGATTTCATTACGGCTTGTGCCCTATCAATAGAAGACATTCTTTGATTCTCCTGTAGCCCAGGAAAATCTGACGGCAATCCATAAAAATCCAATAAAGTAGTAACCCATGCGGAGGGGTCTTCTTTACATTTCTTTTCTATTTGCGATTTAATTTTTCCATAGGTAGAAATTCCCCCCTTCCCATACTTGCTAGTGCGCACAACAATTGGGTTGAGGAAAATATTGATTTCATCAAAATGCTGACTCAGCAGATCGCGTACAAACGTCTCTTCAGTTTGGCCCTCACAAAAAACATGAACCCTAATCACCGAGAAGGCCTCCCACCAAGGAGGTTCTTTTGCCATAACTCACCTAAAGAGTACTCACCTAGCCAAGAACTAAGCGCCTCTGCATCAAGTCGCTGCAAATGAGCCCACCCCTCTGCTCGGTCAGCAATGATTACATCTTCAGGTTCAAACTCATTGAGCAGCTCAACCGATTGCGTAGAAATAATGATTTGCCTTGATTTAGACGCGGAGCGAAGCAGCGATGCCAACATCTTGATCGCATAAGGATGTAAGCCAAGCTCTGGCTCATCGATTAAAATTGTTTCTGGCATATATTGCTCTGGCTGCATCAAAACAGTAGTTAAACATATAAATCGCAGCGTCCCATCTGAGAGATGGTGCGCTTTAAATGGAACATCCTCACCTTTTTCAAACCATTCTAACTCGATCTGTTCTTTGTTATCTGGCTGAGGTCGGAGATAAAAGCCACCAAAAAATGGGGCAATTAAACTGATAGTTTTCACAATTCGATCATAGTGAGCCGAGAAATTCTCTCTCAGAAGATAAAGAAAAGCCGCAAGATTTTGAGCATCATGGCGCAGATAAACATTATCGTTAATCCCATGAGGTCGCTTAACGAGTGCTGTTTCGCTCGTGTCGTGAAAATGATATACCCGCCAGCTTTTCATTGCAGGTACAGTATATAGATAAATTCCTGTATGTTCTTTTTGTGACTCTACTGCGGTTTCAAAATGACCGGTATTAATTAGCCAGTCACCCTTCTTATTCCACCAGAAAGATTCTGAAGCAAACATCATACGATTGTCTTGGGTTGGCTCTAGAACAAACTTATATCCGTTATTGCCAAAATATAATTCCGCACTCATCCTTTCCGTTTTTTTGCGCCCAAAATGCAGCAGCGCATCAGGACCACCATTTTTGCTTACATAGAGCTGCAACTTACCATCCAGCATTTGCTGAATCAACTTGAAAAACCCAATGAAATTTGACTTACCAGCACCATTTGGCCCAATAAGAACATTCATATCTTTTAGGATTAAGTCACATTCGCGGATAGATTTGAACCCTCGTAACTTAATATGAGATAACTGATTCGGGTTCATCCTTCAGTCTCCTAAATATAAAAACTCATACTTCTATTGCATTAAAAAATGAGAAAAACTTACCAAGCAGCTTAACAAGATACTCTATTCAAATCCATTTGCCATTTGATGTGATTTGTTATTTCTGAGTGCCCCATGGAGCATTTTTAGAGGTATTTTGGACACTTTCAAAACCGCTATTTCTTCATTATCTATCAATAACATGGGCCGTGTTGGGATCGAACCAACGACCCGCTGATTAAGAGTCAGCTGCTCTACCAACTGAGCTAACGGCCCGCACTGGGGTGAATGACGGGATTCGAACCCGCGACAGCCGGAATCACAATCCGGAGCTCTACCAACTGAGCTACATCCACCATTGGGAACTCCTTACTGGGCAAACCCGGCAGGGAGGACGATAAGTTAAAACATCTTTAAACGCAGTGCAAATAGTTTTAAGCAAAATCCTTACAATTCATTGACGTTGGTCCTGGGTCTTTGTAACATCCCAGACCTCTAGTCCTAGATTTCGGGGTTTACGGGGTATAGCGCAGTCTGGTAGCGCGCCTGCTTTGGGAGCAGGATGTCGGGGGTTCGAATCCCTCTACCCCGAGTTATTTCTGTTCAAGGCGCCTGTAGCTCATTTGGATAGAGCATCGGCCTTCTAAGCCGAGGGTAACAGGTTCGAATCCTGTCAGGCGCGAGAGTTAAAGGGGGGCAGATGGGCGCTAAGATCATTGACGGCAAGGCCATCGCTGCGAAGATTCGGCAACGGGTTCGCGCCAAGATTGCCGCTTTGCGTAAACAAGGGAAACGGCCGCCTGGGCTGGCGGTTATCCTCGTTGGGCATGATCCCGCCTCAAGCATCTACGTTCGCAATAAACGCCAAGCCTGTGAGGAAGTGGGTATCCTTTCAAGCTACCATCCCCTCCCCGCCGATGTTTCCCAGAACAAGCTGATCCGCCTAATCGAAGACCTGAATGCCGACCCTAGCGTTGACGGCATTTTGCTGCAGTTACCCTTGCCCAAGCATATCCAGCCTGAAACTGTCCTAGAGTGCATCAAGCCCGAGAAGGACATCGATGGCTTCCACCCCTACAACCTCGGCCGTTTAGCCCAGTACCGCCCCCTGCTTGAGCCCTGCACCCCGCATGGCATTATGTTGCTTTTGCAACATATCAAGCTGCCTTGCAAGGGCAAGCACGCGGTCATCCTTGGCAGCTCCAATATCGTCGGCAAGCCCCTCATTTTTGAACTGCTGGCAGCCGGTTGCACCATCACCATCTGCAACAGCCTCACTAAAAATTTATCCAAACAGGTCGCTGAAGCGGACATTCTCGTTTCAGCCATCGGCAAGCCCGGCTTCGTCAAGGGTAAGTGGATAAAGAAAGGCGCCACGGTGATTGATGTCGGCATCACCCAGTTGCCCAATGGCTCCGTCACCGGCGATATCGAATTTGAAGCGGCAAAAGCCCAGGCCAGATGGATTACGCCCGTCCCAGGTGGTGTGGGCCCGATGACGGTGGCGGTCTTGCTTTCAAATACCTTAGAGGCTTACTCACTTGCTAAGAAACACTAACCCGAATAAGGGTTATCACTGATTGCTGAGTCCAATTAAGGTTCAGTATACTGCCCCTTACGATCAGGGAGGATTGTTAAAGATGGCTAACCTCAAGCAGTTTGCGACACGCTTGAACAAGAGTTTAGACGAGCTGGGTCTGCCCAGTAATCAACGTGAACGCTCCGCTATTCTCAGCAAGCTCTTGAGCATCACGCGCCAACAAGCTTGGATGTTGGTGGAAGGAAATTTGCTGCCGGATGAACCCTTGCTGGCATCCCTGACGCGCGAACTGGAAGTAGACGCCAAGACCTGGCTCTAGTGCTGACCCAGATAACGCTGATACATCTGCTGCGCCAGTTGTTTCGCCCCTGCCATCTCAACCGCTGTCATCCCAACCCCAACCTGTGAGCGCATTTGGATAGCGGAATCATGCAGGGCCTTATTCTGAGAGCCCGAAGCCAAATCCAACCAGGCATAAGCCATCTTCTTGTCCTGCTTAACACCCTGCCCCTGCGCATACATCAATCCCAACATCAACTGGGCATTGACCATACCTTGCATCGCGGCTTGTTCATACCAATACACAGCGGCTTGAGCTTCCACGGGAACAGCGATGCCCTTCTGGTAAAAAAGCCCCGTCATATATTGCCCATTGGCCACGCCACCCTTGGCCGAGGCCAAAAACCATTTCATGGCTTCTCGATTATCTTGCGGCAACCCGATTCCTTTGTAATAAAAATAACCCAGCGCAAATTCTGCTTCTGCATTACCTTGAATAGCCGCTTTCTGGTACCACGATAAGCCTAGCTGCGGATCAGCCGGCATGCCAATCCCAGCGATGGCAAAATAACCCAGCATAGACTGCGCGGAGGCAAGCCCGGCGGAAGCCGCTTTATTCACCAACTGCGTCGCCAGCGCAATGTTCATCGACACGCCCTCGCCAGAATAATACATCGTCCCCAAATTATATTCCGCCGCCGGAATGCCCGCCGTTGCAGCCAAGGTGTACCAACTCGCCGCCTGCGATTTGTCCATCTCAATACCCTGCCCTAGGCTATACATCAGCCCAGCCATGTATTCTGCTTTGGGAAGATGTTGATTGGCCGCCAATAAGAAAAAAGTTAAGGCGCGACTGTAGTCTTGCTGCACGCCGTTACCTTGGTAATATATTAAACCCAAATTATATTGCGCTTGAGGTATGCCAAGGCCAGCCGCCTTTTCATACCAGGCACGTGCTTTTTCAGGATTAGCTGGCTGGTCCCCCAAACCCATCTCATATAAATATCCCAGCATGTACGCCGCTTGCCCAATATGTTGCTCGGCAGCCGCTTCGATCAATTCCTTGGCCAGGCCTGGGTTCTTAGCTATTCCAAAGCCGTAGTAATACATCATCCCCAGCGCGAATTTGGCGTCGGGGAGTTGCTCCGCGGATTTTTCAAACCAGCCACGGGCCTGCTTGAAGTCTTTTTGGGTGCCTAGCCCATTAAGATAGATATAGCCTAATTGATACTCCGCATAAGGTTCATTTTGCGTCGCCAAGGCGTGGTACATCGCGAAGGCGCGGGGGTATTCCCTCTTTTGAAAGGCCACCTCGGCCTCGGCCACTTGCGCATTTTGCTTGTTGAGCAAGAGGGAGGACAGAGAAGAGTTGTTGGGCAAGAGCTCCGATTTAGACAATCCTTCCGCCCAGCCTAATAGGGGGAAAAATACGCAGGCTAGGAGCAGACTGAGACAGATTTTTCTATGCATTAGATTTCCTTATCTGCGGGTACCTCGGGTGAGTCTGGTGAGTCTTGTGAGTCTTGAACCTCTGGCGCCTCTGTTTCAGTTTCAGTTTCTGGCTCTGCCGCAGTCAAGGTGGCTTTGATGATGTCCACCGCCTCATCGATTTGCTCGCGGGTAATCGTCAAAGGGGGCGCTAGGCGAATGACGGTTTTATGGGTTTCCTTGGTGAGCAGACCGCGCTCCATAAAACCTAAGCAGAGTGCGTGGGCATCAAATTTGGCGACGATTTCCAATCCGATCATCAAGCCGCGGCCGCGAACTTCCTTAATCAACGGAGAATTCAGTTCACGCAAGCGGGAAAGTAAGTATTTGCCCGACTCGGCCGAGCGCGCGATTAAGTCTTCCTCGACTAGGACTTTCAAGGCTTCCAGACCAACTGCCGCCGCCAAGGGAGTGCCGCCAAAGGTGCTGCCATGATCGCCAGGCTGGAAGACATCCATGACATCCTTGCGGGCCAGGAATAGGGAGATGGGTAGCAAGCCACCGCCCAGAGCCTTGCCCAACATCAGGCCATCGGGTTTTACCCCTTCGTGCTCACAAGCCAGGAATTTGCCGGTGCGACCTAAGCCGGTTTGGATTTCATCAACCAGGAAGAGGACGTTATTCTTTTGGCAGATTTCGGCGCACTTCTTCAGATAGCCGGCGGGAGGAATGTTAATGCCGCCTTCGCCTTGAATGGGTTCAAGGAGAAAAGCAGCGGTGTGGGGGGTGATGGCTAATTCGAGGGCTTCGGTGTCGCCATAATGGATAGTCTTCATGCCAGGTATGAAGGGACCGAATCCTGACTGATACTGTGGGTCCGTTGACATACTGATAATAGCCAAGGTGCGGCCATGGAAGTTGTTGGCGCAGGAAATGATTTCAGCTTTACCAGGTCGCACCCCTTTGACCGTGTAGGCCCATTTGCGGGCAGCTTTAAGGGCAGTTTCGACGGCTTCAGCGCCGGAGTTCATGGCCAGTGCCCTGTCCATGCCAGTGAGCTCGCAGGCTTGTTTTAAGAAGGGCCCTAATTTGTCGGTGTAAAAAGCACGGGAGGTGACGGCTAGGACGGCGGCTTGATCGCAGAGGGCTTTGACTAATTTGGGGTGACAGTGGCCATGGCTAACAGCGGAGTAGGCACCCATCATATCGAGGTAGCGCTTGCCAGCATCGTCCCAGACGTAGACACCCTCGCCACGGGTGAGCACGACAGGCAGGGGAGCATAATTATTGGCGCTGTAAAGGGATTCTAGTTCGATGGTTGGGTTCATGAGAGCCTCGCGTCAGGGTTGTTGGTATAGACAATACAAAGGTTGTTGGGAGATGTCTACCGGTTCTCTAGACAATAAAAAAACGAGTGCCTTAGGTAGTATTGCCCAAAGAAGCCTTAGTTAACATGTGGGAAACTTCTGTGGCGTTTTAGGCTTTCCTGTATCACCTGTGAAACAAGACAGGACATGCACACCGCGCCCCAAGTTGGTCTCCCTGTCATCTACTATTATCGGTTTCAGGACAGGACACAACCAAAAACACTCGTTCATAGGTAAGTATAGCCACCCCTGGGAGCTTTTCAATTTTTGTACAACTTTTGCATTTCAGACCTATAATTCGTGTTAAGCCAGCCCAGATTGGGTATATTAGGCGCTTTGCCTTTAAGAGACCTGGGTCTAGGTTTAAGTACAGTATAAATAAGGGGTTAAATAGTGATGAAAAAACCGGTAGTGATAGCTCCTACTCCCGCTAGCGTCCATTCCCTGACTAATGAGGGAATAGGCATTGCAGCGGTCAATGGAAAGACGACTTTTATCGAGGGAGCCCTCCCGCAGGAAACCGTCAAATACCGACTTTTCAAGAAAAGACGCCATTACGACGAGGCGGCTGTTTCTGAGATTCTGAGCCACTCCCCCGAACGATCGACTCCCAAATGCAGCCATTTTGGCTATTGTGGCGGTTGCAGCATGCAGCACCTGGATGCCCAGGCGCAGATTGGGTGGAAGGAGAAAATCCTGCTAGGTCAGCTTATTCATCTTGGGCAGGTAAAACCCGACCATATTTTACCCCCCTTGGTGGCGGCACCTTGGGGCTATCGGCACAAGGCCCGTTTAGGGGCGCGATATCTTCCCCGCGAAAAAAAGGTGGTAGTGGGCTTTCGCAAGCGCTTCCACCATTCTGTCGCTGACTTGAGTCACTGCGAGGTGCTGCATCCCAGCATAGGTGCTCGTTTACCTCAGTTGAGTGAGCTCCTAACCAGCCTGGAAATGAAGGAACAAATCCCCCAAATGGAAGTAGCCATTGGGGACAGCATCAGCGCCCTCATCTTTCGTCATCTTCAGGCGCTGCCTGAAAGCGATGTGCAGAAGCTGCGTGACTTTGGCCTAGCGCATCAAATCCATATTTACTTACAACCCAATCCTCCGGCTCCCATCACGCTTTTGTGGCCTGACAATCATCCCGAGCGTTTGAGCTATCGTCTGCCTGAGTCTGAGATTGAAATGCTCTTTCACCCCAGCGACTTTACGCAGATACATCTTGAGATTAACCGACTGATGGTCAAACAAGCCCTGGCTTTACTCGACCCCCAAGCAGAGGAAAAGGTCCTCGACCTTTTCTGTGGCATCGGTAATTTTACTTTGCCTTTGGCCCGCCGCGCGAAAACGGTCGTGGGCATTGAGGGTAGTCAGATCATGGTTGAGCGGGGTTATGAAAATGCCAAGCACAATCAAATTTCAAATTGCGAATTTCATGCCGCCAATTTATTCGAACCCAAGGGCAAGGCACCCTGGATGCAGACCCAGTACGACAAAATTTTGCTGGATCCTCCGCGCACCGGAGCCAAAGAAATCATCGAGTATTTCCCCCAATTGGCGCCCCAGCGAATCGTCTACGTCTCCTGCAACCCGGCCACTTTGGCTCGCGACGCCAACAAACTGGTGCACAACCTAGGCTATCGTTTAAAGCAAGTCGGCGTCATGAATATGTTTCCCCACACCAGCCACCTGGAAGCGATGGCTGTTTTTGAACGAGGGTAAAGGCAATGGTCGATAAGAAATCGATCTTTGAGTATTCTCCGGATGGACGCTTAGACCTAGACGCCTGGGTTGAGCGGGTTGGGCGTCTCTATAAAGTACGAGACCCCGAGTTAATTAAAAAAGCAGCCAATCTGACGCAACAGTTGGGCAAGGGTCTCACGACTTTTTACGGCAAACCCTGTCTTGAACAGGGTTTAGAAATTGCTGAAATGATTTTAGACCTGCAATTAGACCCAGCCGCCGTTGCGGCTTCGATGATCACGACGGTGCTTTCCTATGCCCACGTTACCCCTGAAAAAATAGCCGATCAGCTCAACACCGAGGTCATGCTCTTGCTCAAAGGCATCGATCAAATGGAGAGCCTGCGTGAGATTCAAAAGAATATCGTTGAACACCATGACTACACGCAAATAGACCGTCTACGCAAAATGATTTTGGCTATGGTGAATGATATTCGAGTCATCTTGATCGAGCTAGCTGAGCAAACGGTGGTGATGCGCGGCATTAAAGATATTAACCCCATCGAACGCCGCCGCATTGCGGAAGAAACCATGGACATCTATGCCCCCATCGCCAATCGCCTGGGTATCGGGCAATTAAAATGGGAGTTGGAAGATCTGGCCTTTCGTTATCTAGACCCCATCACCTATAAAACCATCAGTCAATTTCTAGCTGAACGTCGCAAGGACCGTGAAATTCGTATTCAGTCCATGATCATTCGCTTGAAGGAACGCCTGGATGCGGAGAAGATTCCCAACGATATCAGTGGTCGAGCTAAGCATATTTACAGCATCTTCAACAAAATGCGTAGCAAGAACCTGAAGCTGGAGAATATGTATGACATTAGCGCCATACGGGTGATTGTGCCGACCATTCCGGATTGTTACACCGCGCTCTCGGTGGTGCACAGTATTTGGGACCATGTTAAGGAGGAGTTTGACGATTATATCGCCACGCCCAAACCCAATGGCTATCGCTCGATACACACGGCGGTGATCGGTGAGGATGGCAAAAACTATGAAATTCAAATTCGCTCCCAGGATATGCACGAAGAGTCCGAACGAGGTATTGCCGCGCATTGGATGTATAAAGAGGAGAAGGTTCATACCCCTGATCACAAGACTAAGATTGATTTCCTGCGCGAGTTATTGGACTGGCATCGTGAACTAGCGGCCACGCCGGGCACTCCCGTCAGCATGCGCACCGAGTTAGCGGAAGAGCCGATTTATGCCCTCACCCCGGCCGGAAAAATTTTAGACCTGCCACCCGGTTCGACTCCCCTGGATTTTGCCTATACGGTGCACACCGAAGTAGGACACCGTTGCCGAGGCGCCAAAGTGAATGGACGCATTGTGCAACTGACGCATCCTCTGCAAACGGGTGATCACGTAGAAATTATCACCACCTCGGAAGGCGGCCCCTCGCGAGACTGGCTCTCTGAGCCAGGTTATGTCAAAACCTCCCGCGCCAGGGCTAAAATCGCCTCCTGGTTCAAACAGCATGAAACCTCGCAATTCATTGAAGCCGCCAAGCATTTATTAGACAAGGAAGCAGCCCGAGTGAAAGGCGTCGACTTAGACTATGCCGCGCATAAACTGCATTTTAAGGATACCCCCTCTTTGCTGGTCGCCCTGGGTCGTGGGCAGATAAAAATTTCACAACTGGGTGAAGCGGCGCAACATCGGGAAGAAGTCAAAGCGGCGCCTACCTTAACACCGCTTAAAGATAAGGAATCGCGCGGTGGTGTCACAGTGGCTGGCACACGCGATTTTCTCACCCGCATCGCGCGTTGTTGCAAACCTATTCCCGACGAACCCATTATTGGGTACATCACCTTCGGTAAAGGCATTTCCATTCACCGCAAAGACTGCCGCAACCTGGTCGCCATTGATTTACAGCGCGTCATTAATATCAACTGGGACCAAACCTACGCCGGCAACTATGCCGTCGACCTGGATATCTTCGCGCACCGCAGTCCCGATCTGCTAAAAGAGATCTCCGGCGTCTTCTCCGCGGGGAAAATAAATATGATTGCAATGCGCTCCTTAATCGGACACAATCAACAGTCGATGTGGGTGACAGTTACCATTCAAATTCGTCATACCGCAGAGCTCATGTCTGTTATGGATCAGTTAAAACAGCTGCCTCTGGTTATAGAGGTAAAAAGGAAACGCTAATCATGGAGAATTACAACGTGTTAAAACTAGCCGAGCTTTCGAACCTTCCCGTCTTTGATTTTAGTCTAAGCGTGCGCTTAGCGAATAACAAAAAAGAAATCGCTGAGGAAATCCTCGGCCTCTTCATGCAAGAATTCCCCGCCGATCTCGAGGCGGTGAAGATGGCGCGCAAAAAGCGCGAGATGGATAAATTGCTGCGCCTGGTGCACAAGATTCACGGGGCGCTTTGCTATTGCGGGATGCCGCGGTTGAAGAATATCGCGGTGAGGTATGAGACTTTGCTGAAGCAGGAACTCTTGGATGAGACGGCCTTTGCGCAGCTGGGGCAGTTGTTTGAGTTTGAAGGGGATAAGATTCTAAACGATAGCGAGTTGGCTGAGTTGGCTTAGATAAAATTTGTAGGGGCGACCGGCGGTCGCCCTGACTTGAGGCAAGGGACTTCCAGCGCGTATCCGGCATGTATCCGGCATGTAGCCTGGGTGTAGCGCAGCGAAACCCAGGAAATAATCAGCCTCTTCTCCTGGGTTTCGCTGCGCTACACCCAGGCTACGTCCATTACGTTCATTACGTCCATTACGTTCATTGCGCTCATTGCGTTCATTTAATTGATTAATATCACATTCCCCCCCTACCAAAAGAACAAAAAGCAAAATCAGCGCTATAATAACGAAAACGGCACAAGTCCGCCCAAAACGAGGGGCCTATGGATGCGAGAAAGCTAAGTCTAGCGTTCACACCCGACTTCTTTACGCTGCCTAATGAAAAGGCTAAGGGTTTGGTACAGGTCGATTTTCCCTTGCCTAGCGACTCAAACAGCATCCTTTCCTTTATTAACAGTGAACAGGGAAAACAATGTAAAGCCGGTCTCGATAAGATTATTACTGAGCTGAATCAATGGATCCAAGAAAACACCCCGGATAGTAAAGACCGTGAAGAACAAATCAAACAATTTAGGGCTTTTCGAGCCGCTTTCGATAGCGATAAATTTCATGAAACGAAAGAGACCGTATACTACCGTTCTAGTACTGAATCACCGCTAAACAAGACCATTGCGGATTTAGAAGGGCCCACCTACATTCTTGCGCCAGAAGGTCTGTATTATGTCACCGACAAAAAGACTGCCGTCAAAAAAGAAAACCTGCTAACAGTCAATCCGAGCAAGGGAACTATAGACAGTCTGCGGAGAGAGCTAGACAAAAGCTCTACTAAATCTCCTCGAAAATTGGCGATGGAAGAGCAAAATATCATTAGCTCCTTTACAGGTCATACCCCTCAAGCCTTTAAAATATTCAAACTGTATGAGGAAGGAATACCTACCTTAGCAACAATGGTGGCGGAACTCAGGGCGCCTGAAAAAGGACAAAAATCAGAAAGTAGGCTGGAGGAGAAAAGCTCAGGGGAAAGTTTGAAAACCAAGCGCTTGGTGATTAAGCATTTAGCCTCCAAGATAAATACGCTCGGCCCGGAGGTTTACTCCAATATTGAAATGGCGCTTAAGGCCATCAAATTAAACTTCCCTCTCCCTGATGACCGTGCCGATATGGATAAATTTTTTAAGAGTAAACGCTTTGAACAGTTTAAAAAGGGTTTACATGAGATTGTTGAAGGGCTTAAACAATGGATAAAGCAAAACACAGAAACGCCTAATGCCAGTGCTCGTCAATCACTTCAAGATCAACTGGCTTCACTAGATGAGTTTGAAGCTAGTTTTCAAACCGAAAAGTTTAGAGGCATGCCTGGCTATAAACTTCATGCGGATGGCGTACCGGCACTTCATAAGGTCCTTCAAGCCACGCAGGATAAAAGATTTCCTGTTAATTCCCTTAAAAATGCCCTTTTAGAATTGACTCTCAAGCTAAATATGTGTGGCCCTGGCGTTTATACTAACATTGAAGAAGCATACACCTCAGTCAATCCTGACACAGCTAATCTCATGATGGAAGCACGGGAAAAATTAATTAGGCAGGCTGCCATAGAAGAGTTTCGCCTAGAAAGGCAAAGGGATTTAAAAAGAACGGAGGGGAACAAATACTTTCCCCCGACACCTCTGCCCGACAATCCGGATCCCTATGCCTTTTATATCGGTAACGAAACACACTATGGTATAGCCATGACAAACCGGGTTGCTTCCATGTTTGGATTGAAATGGAATCCTGACACCCTATCAGTCGATTATCAAAGAATGATGGAGTTGATCGAAGAAGATCCCATTAAAAATGGCAACCTTCGATATCCCATCTACGAAGGTCTGGTTAAAATCATGCCCGATTTCATACAAAGGGCCAGTTCTTATGTCAATAATATTCAAATGGTCATTGATACCGCCATTCAAAACTTCAACCTTGAAGCCATATTAGAAGATCTCAAACCAAAAGGCTTTAAAACGATAGATGAGTATTTAGAAAAAACCCCAAACGCCCAGTTTGAGGTAAGAAATGCTCTTAGGGAGGCACTCGATAAATATGGCAAAGAACCCAATCAGGACATTTTTGATTTTGATCAAATTTTCGATGAAGAATTGATGGCGGAAGAAGGGAAGTTTCAATTAAAGCCCATTAATGAATTAAAAGAATATATAGCCGTTAGCATTGCTCAACGCATGAAGAATTTGGGTTATATTTCGACCGCTGGACGAGATAATACGCAAGAAAATCTAAGATCCAGCCTTCGAGACAATATGGAAAAACGTCGAAGCAACCTGGGATACTCCTCACCAGAATACGACAAAGAGGTTGTTCAATTTTACAAGGACTACCTTTCTCTATCCTATGTGAATGTGGATACAAAGGACAGCAAAGCTCGAAAACCCTTTAAAGTATATTTTAGAGAAAAATTAACAGGGGAGGAAGGGGATCGGGTTAAAGCTGAAAAAGCATTGAAATTAGCAATCAATGCCGATCCATCTCATCAATGGGCCCGCGAATTAGCGGATGAAGAATTTAAAACCGCCGATCGGTTTCTAAATAAAATCCTCAGGCTATACCAGGAAACTAAAAGCCTGCCTCCTGAGAAAGAAGCTATCTTAATTAAAACAATTGAGAATTTTACTGAAAAAACGTTGATAAATTTACCGGAAGCAAGAAAAGCCTTGAATGCCCTTTTCAAATTCGGGATGGAAATTAGAGATCAGTATCCCGCCATCGTTGAGAAAATAATGGAGAGAGATTCTGAAAACATCGCCTCCTATAGGATGAATTTTTACCGAGATCGAGCAAATGATATTTATAAGTCCTATAAAGCAACTAAAAATCTGGATGAAGATCAGGAAAAAGCCCTTCTTGAGGCGATAGACGCCCTTAGTGACAGAGATTTGATAAACCAGCCTCAAGCTCAAGCCGTATTAAAAGATATTTTCTGGATTGCAATGGGAGTGAAAGACAGAAAACCCGCCATCATAGAAAAACTGATTGAGAAAGACCCTGATAAAGCCGATTTATTCACTCAAATGATAAGCAAATCAAGTAGTGAGCTGGTAGAGGAGGCCTTGAAGAAGTTGGATGTAATGGAAATTGAGTATTTAGTAAATTCACGGTTTATAACTAACCCTTCCGCTATCAGTGATGAAAATTTGGGCCGTTGTTTTGTTGCTTTAGCGCTCAGTGGAAAAGTTGAAGCAGCAAAGGTCATACTGGATAGTGGTAAAACACCCAACAATCCGGACTGGCGGTTCTATATAGATTGTTGCAAAAAATTTAAGATTCCATCATTTTCCAAAGGAAAAGATCAAGGAAAGGCCAGTAAAGGATTTGAGACTCTAATGCTTTTTTTAATTAAAAATAAAGCACTAGATTTGGCAGACCAGCTTCTTTCAAAAGTGGGATATAAATGTAGAAATATTCCGCTGAATCAGCTTATGCATCATATTATTCATAATCAGGAAATTGGCCATCAAGCATTCATCAATGTCGACTTCGATTTTCGTCCCTATCTGCTCTACCTTATTCAACATAATAGATTCGAAATAGCGAAGCTCATTATGCCAATCTATGATCAAAGCCTCATAGCCTATGACACTATCTATACTAAAGACAATGTCGGTGCCAACTATTTTCGCGACAAGGATGGTAATCGTTACCTTCACGCGGCTGTTATGGCAGAAAATCCTGATTTAGATTTAATTCGGGAACTAGCCACTCGTGAATGTTTTTTTATAGCCGATGGTATGGAGAAATTGGATGAAAAAACTCCTTTATCAATAGCTATTGATAGAGAAAATCATGAAGTAGCCGACCTTTTGCTAGAAAATTGCAAGAGTGAAGTTTTTTTTAGCACTTCCCTATCAGGGAGGGCTGGAGTGCAGTTTGAACTTCTTTTACGCACAGAAGGGTATGGCCGCTCTAGGAACGTTGACATGCAGAATTTGCAAGAAGTAAACAAGCATTTCAATACTCCGCTTACAAATCAACCAGAAACCTTTTCCAATGATTTTGCTGCTTTAGTCCAGAAAGGTTGGTTTGACTTGGCTTTAAAGCTGCTTAATAAAATAGATCCAACTCTACGACTCGCTATAATGGAAGAGCATAAATTAACTCAGAAAAAGGACGCTAATGGGGATTATCCTATTCATGTTCTAGCACGAGCCGAGAATATCAATTATGACTTGCTTCGCCTCTTATTAAAAACAGATTCCAAACTATTTAACGACGCTGGTCAGTCCGTATTTTCTATGGCCTTTGATAGTAAAAACTTTGAACTGCTCAAGGCTATTCTTTTCAATACTGATATTTACTTAACCCTTCCAAAAACCAGAGCGATTGCCGATTTACTTTTTGAGAAGATAGAAAATAAAAGCCCAGAGCAGAAAATCAGTGACATTCTTGATTTTATCCAAAACATTCATGGGGCAAATCAGGATAAAAGGGAAGTGGGTATGAGAATCTTGCTGCGCTTCATTAGTAAAGAGAAGAATCCTGCCGTACTCCATGAGCTTACCAGGCAATTAGAGAGTTCGAAGATAGATTTCTTATATAAGCCTGATAGCAGGATTCTTGGCCTTTTGGGCGGCCCCAAATGGAAGGGAGTGAAAGTGTCACAGAGCTGGATGGAGCTGATGAAAGCAGCGGAGGACAGAGTGAATTCCCTTAAGCCGCCAGCGCTTAAGGAGAAGGAGACCGAGGTTAAACTAGAAGTCATCTCCAAGCATCCTGTTCATTCTTCATTCTTTCAACCTCTTCCTAAGCGCACCATAGAGGAAAAACTGAGAGAGACTAAGATAGCAAACGATAGAACTATGCCAGACACTCTTCCAAAGTCAGTTTCAAGGGCTAAAGGTAAAGCTCATTAGTGTACTCAGTTGATGCAAGGCTTCTTACACTGGTTATCGATAAGCGCTATCATGATCCACATGCAAGGTTAATAACCTTAGAAACTCTCTTTCCCTTAAAGCTGTAGCTCGATATTTTTGTGAAAATCTGAAAGTATAAATGCGTTCGCCTGTTGAAGTCTTTTTAGATAGGATAGCCTCCCAATTAAGACCCTTGTCGGAATATAATTGCGTCCAGTTTAATTGTCTTATTTTTTTTAGGGTTTTAATTAGCGCGACTTGCTCTGCTTTTTCTAGATTAAAAAGATCCCTTTGGAACTCGGGATTATTCAGGTCAATTTTTATTTCCATTATTTTTGAATCTTTTTGACTATTGTTTCAAAGTTATCCTTGGGTTCATTTTTAGCCGTCCATTCCAACGCCTTTTCAAGTTTCTCGAGATTATCATCCTGGTAAAGCCATCTTTCAGAATGCGGGATAAAGGATCCAGCCTTAATGACCCAAGTACCTTGATCAATTCGATCGACTAAGATCATTTTGCCGGCAAATTCTTTGCCCAGCGAAACTTGACCATTCGCTCCAACTATTTTCACTTGCTGATGCTGACTCATATAAACCCCCATTTCATCTAACTTACAATATTATTATAGCACTAAAGTAGGAAATTCCTAATCACGGAGAGCAACCGACCTGGATGTATGTGTTCGGTTAGCCCCGCCTCACCCGCGCCTTCCCCGCCCCGCCGTGTCATCCCGAGCGTAGCGAGGGATCTCGTGCCTTTAAGCGGACTCAGATAAAAGGCACGAGATCCCTCGCTACGCTCGGGATGACACGGCGGGGCGACGGGTTAACCGAACCTATACGACCTGGATAACATAGTTAATTGATTAATATCACATTACCCCCCTACCAAAAGAACAAAAAGCAAAATCAGCGCTATAATAACGAAAACGGCACAAGTCCGCCCAAAACGAGGGGCCTATGGATGCGAGAAAGCTAAGTCTAGCGTTCACACCCGACTTCTTTACGCTGCCTAATGAAAAGGCTAAGGGTTTGGTACAGGTCGATTTTCCCTTGCCTAGCGACTCAAACAGCATCCTTTCCTTTATTAACAGTGAACAGGGAAAACAATGTAAAGCCGGTCTCGATAAGATTATTACTGAGCTGAATCAATGGATCCAAGAAAACACCCCGGATAGTAAAGACCGTGAAGAACAAATCAAACAATTTAGGGCTTTTCGAGCCGCTTTCGATAGCGATAAATTTCATGAAACGAAAGAGACCGTATACTACCGTTCTAGTACTGAATCACCGCTAAACAAGACCATTGCGGATTTAGAAGGGCCCACCTACATTCTTGCGCCAGAAGGTCTGTATTATGTCACCGACAAAAAGACTGCCGTCAAAAAAGAAAACCTGCTAACAGTCAATCCGAGCAAGGGAACTATAGACAGTCTGCGGAGAGAGCTAGACAAAAGCTCTACTAAATCTCCTCGAAAATTGGCGATGGAAGAGCAAAATATCATTAGCTCCTTTACAGGTCATACCCCTCAAGCCTTTAAAATATTCAAACTGTATGAGGAAGGAATACCTACCTTAGCAACAATGGTGGCGGAACTCAGGGCGCCTGAAAAAGGACAAAAATCAGAAAGTAGGCTGGAGGAGAAAAGCTCAGGGGAAAGTTTGAAAACCAAGCGCTTGGTGATTAAGCATTTAGCCTCCAAGATAAATACGCTCGGCCCGGAGGTTTACTCCAATATTGAAATGGCGCTTAAGGCCATCAAATTAAACTTCCCTCTCCCTGATGACCGTGCCGATATGGATAAATTTTTTAAGAGTAAACGCTTTGAACAGTTTAAAAAGGGTTTACATGAGATTGTTGAAGGGCTTAAACAATGGATAAAGCAAAACACAGAAACGCCTAATGCCAGTGCTCGTCAATCACTTCAAGATCAACTGGCTTCACTAGATGAGTTTGAAGCTAGTTTTCAAACCGAAAAGTTTAGAGGCATGCCTGGCTATAAACTTCATGCGGATGGCGTACCGGCACTTCATAAGGTCCTTCAAGCCACGCAGGATAAAAGATTTCCTGTTAATTCCCTTAAAAATGCCCTTTTAGAATTGACTCTCAAGCTAAATATGTGTGGCCCTGGCGTTTATACTAACATTGAAGAAGCATACACCTCAGTCAATCCTGACACAGCTAATCTCATGATGGAAGCACGGGAAAAATTAATTAGGCAGGCTGCCATAGAAGAGTTTCGCCTAGAAAGGCAAAGGGATTTAAAAAGAACGGAGGGGAACAAATACTTTCCCCCGACACCTCTGCCCGACAATCCGGATCCCTATGCCTTTTATATCGGTAACGAAACACACTATGGTATAGCCATGACAAACCGGGTTGCTTCCATGTTTGGATTGAAATGGAATCCTGACACCCTATCAGTCGATTATCAAAGAATGATGGAGTTGATCGAAGAAGATCCCATTAAAAATGGCAACCTTCGATATCCCATCTACGAAGGTCTGGTTAAAATCATGCCCGATTTCATACAAAGGGCCAGTTCTTATGTCAATAATATTCAAATGGTCATTGATACCGCCATTCAAAACTTCAACCTTGAAGCCATATTAGAAGATCTCAAACCAAAAGGCTTTAAAACGATAGATGAGTATTTAGAAAAAACCCCAAACGCCCAGTTTGAGGTAAGAAATGCTCTTAGGGAGGCACTCGATAAATATGGCAAAGAACCCAATCAGGACATTTTTGATTTTGATCAAATTTTCGATGAAGAATTGATGGCGGAAGAAGGGAAGTTTCAATTAAAGCC
>Ga0206867_1019_pt1 | contig 40715 bp, 48 predicted proteins | sample Alteio_BWOrgCont_37_FD_152905 | JGI IMG/M metagenome (GOLD analysis project Ga0206867, IMG submission 152905) | Enriched cells from forest soil in Barre Woods Harvard Forest LTER site, Petersham, Massachusetts, United States -... | ecosystem: Environmental > Terrestrial > Soil > Temperate forest >...
AGGTCGACCAGACGGGCAAGCTGGAAAACAGAAACGGATGAATCGAGATGCTCGTGGATGAAGTCGAGAACGAGACGGAGTTGTGAGACCGATAGTCCTGAGTTCTCTTTTTGGGGTCGTCCCTGGAAGCAGGCGCTCAGGAGGGCGATCGTGAGTCCTTCTCCGTACAATTCTGCACTCGGGTCAGATGCGTCACATTCGGCAGCAAGGAGTCGCGCGCACTCGACCGCTCTTTTGTCATGAAGCATCAGCTCAGGGTTTCCTGCGTTGCCCGGGTCCAGATCGGGGCCGAACCAATCTCCCAGAGATTTCCTGTCGAAGCTCAGGCGAAGTTCGCGTACAGACTCCATGTTGTCCGTATAGCCCCAGACCCTCATCTCTGCCGGGACAAAACTGATGTGATTAGGCCGTTGACGTTCCAGGGCAGCGGGACGATGCAGATTTGTGCGGGCCTCACATCTGCCGCCTATCTCCGCAAGCACAACTGTGAGAGTGTCTTGCGGACCCGACAAATCGTGCCAGGCACGGCCTGGGTGGTTGAAGTGCTGCAGGTGACGAACCGCTATGCCCGCGAAGGTTCGAAGTCTGCTGTGCGCCGCCTTCATACCGTGCGGAGAACGAAACTCAAATGTGTCCGATCCCTCAGAAGCCTGCATCTGTCGTCCTCCTTTTGCGGCTCTCGCCCATGCCGTTTTCGTACAATCGTAGCCGTTTCGTACAAGCCATTCTATATTCCTTCTAAGTATTTTGAGAGAAATGCCAGGAGAAGAGTGGCCGGAAAGCTCAAAGGAAAAATCGTTACATTGGCAAAGAGAAACGAGGGAGAGAAGATGACAGCTGCAGAACTGATGCACCACAACTTCGATAAGATCTTCATCGAGCTTGATCCAGTGAAGCGCGAAGCCATGATGCGCAATGCTTATACGGAAGATTGCGTATGGATACACCCGGGTGGCCGCCTGGTCGGCATTGCAGCGGTCAATGAGGCAGCATCGGAAATTCGTAAGCACATCCCGGAGTACCGCTACAGGGTGGTCGGCGATATTCGCACGATGCACAATGTCGGGATGTGCCGTTGGGGGAGCGGACTTCCTGGCCAACCGTTCCGCTATACCGGTACGGACGTACTGGAGGAACGCGACGGCCGTGTGGCTGTGTTCTACACCTTCATCGATAGTGGAACTCCGCCAGTCTCGTCGACGGAATAAGGCCTTCGCCTGGATGGAAAACGTGTGCGGACGCCAGTAGCACCGTTAGATAGCTGCCCGACTGCTGTTGCGAACGCAGCAGTCCGGCCTTATCCGTTCTCGTCAGCGGATGGATAACCCGGTAATCTGCACTACTACTGGCTCATCCCCTGTTTGAGCAAAATGAGTCTGGCCGGGCGGTTCCGTATAAAAGCTTCCTGCAGGAAGAGCTTTCAGTTTCGTTTCGTCGAAGTGATCACCGTATCCGATTCGCCAAGTGCCGGAGATCACGGTTGCAACACGGTCGTCGCGATGAGAGTGTGCTGCAATTCGCGTGTGTGCGGGAACTCGAAGCATGATCGTATAGACCCCAACCTGATTCGGATCGCCCTTCAGAACCACCGTACGAATGTCGGACACTCCTGAGCTTCCTGTGCCTGGATTTCCGTGTTGCGGAAAGTCATACTCCGCCGGAGAAAGACGCTCCTCGGGCGAGGCATCAAGAAATCCTCGAATCAACGCCACTGTCTCAACCGGGCGCTCTTCCATCAGCCAATGCCCGGAGCCTGCAATAATCGCTTCCCGAACATTGGTTGCTACGTGACGCATAATGACGGCTTGCAAAGTGCCAAAAGACTTCTCTCCGCCGACGGCTAGCACCGGCATCGTGAGCTTTTGTTGCCCAAAGATCTGATTATCCTTCGCATCCTGAGGGAACGCGGTAAATTGCCCGCGTCGTCATTCTTACGATCTCAAGTAGTGACCGCTACGTCCAACGGGGGTTGGCGCACCAGTGTATGTCCCCCGCACGGGCCCAAGGCCGAAAAACTGCCTGCGATTCGGCCTGTCCACGTGGGTGGACGGTGTATACCCCCTGGAACGGCATCGCAGAGCGTCTGGGGGAGAAGTCTCGCCCGGCCCCGGAATTCGATGTCTCTCGATTCATTGGTGACGGTTACGGGATTTTCTTCGATGAAGCCCTACCGAAAAAGACTGAAAGTGCTCTTCAAATGAGAAAGGATGCCCCATTTCGAAGGCCCCGGTTGGAGCAGAAATTCATCTTATCGCAAGGCTCACTTCCGAGGCGATGTGATGCGCACAGATTGACATGACGTTATATTGTCATTATGCCTGCGTCGACGCTGTATGCCAGGATCGAGGAAACCATTGCTACTGAAATCGCCCAGGGCGAGTATCGCCCCGGAGATCAATTACCTACCGAAGATGAATTGCTTCAGCGATTTCAGGTGAGCCGCATCACCGTTCGTCGTGCGATCCAGAACTTGGTTAGTCGAGGCTTGCTCGAGATTCGTCGTGGACTTGGAACCTTTGTTCTCTCGCCGCGGATTGAAGCAGAGCTCACGAAGTTGAAAGGCTTCGTTGAGGACATGCAATCTGTCGGGCGACGAGCCACTGCCCGAGTTGTAAGCCAGGGTGTCATTGCCGCCTCGGCACGCGTTGCTGAACGCCTTCAATTGGCGAAAGGGACAAAAGTGATGCAGATCAAGCGGGTGCGGCTCGCCGACGATACGCCGATCTCTTTTGATGAGACCTATCTGCCTCTCCTCCTTGGAAAGCAGATCGTGCGCAACGATCTACGGCTGCATCCGATCTTCACTCTTCTCGAAGAAGAATATGGAGTCCCTCTGGTCGAAGCAGACTACGAGTTGGAGGCGGTGATCGCAACCAAAGCTGTCGCTGACGCCCTTCAGGTAAAGGTTGGTTCTCCGATCTTTCAGATCGAGCGAACCTCGCTAACAATCGGCAATCAGCCGGTTGACTATGAGGTACTGTCTTATCGAGGTGATATCGTCCGCTTCGTCACGAAGCTTCTTCGTCATCCAACTCTACCGAAATCGTGAGGTACGCCGAGAGATGCGGGAAGGGAACGTGCAGGGCTTGCAGAATCGCTGCGAAGGCGTCCGGACCCTTAACGATCTTAGCCCAACCGTGTTGGATAAAGCCCCACCGACGATTGCGCGAAGTGGCAGCGCGGCGTAACGGAGCATGCCGAAGAGTTGCGAGTTTCACGGCAGTTTTGGATTGCATTGGCATGATTTCCTCCTTCTGAATCGAACCTTAGATCTGAGAAGCTCGACGTAATTATGATGTTATAATGTCATCAGGGTTACAGAATTTCCATGCCTGAGAATCGATCGGGGGCTAGCGCCCAGCCTTCCTTACGTGAAGCGCTCGGATTCTGGTGGAAACTGGGTTGGATCAGCTTCGGAGGCACAGCGGCTCATCTCGCGATCATGCAATCCGAACTGGTTGAGAAGCGGCGCTGGATCGATTCCGACCATTTCTTCCATGCACTGAGTCACTGCATGCTATTGCCGGGACCTGAAGCGCATCAGCTCGTCATCTACATTGGTTGGAAGTTGCACGGAAAAGTAGGCGGGTTCCTTGCAGGTACCTTATTTGTTCTTCCCTCGACTGCCATCCTCCTGGGGCTCAGTTTGCTCTATGCCGAATACGGGACTGTCTGGTGGGTGACCCTCCTGTTCCGCGCGTTGAAGCCGATTGTCGTCGCTTTGGTTTTGCGGGCACTTTTTCAGATCGGTCGTCGCGCTCTCGAGTCCCGTCTGCAATGGTTTGCAGCTATTGGATCGTTTCTCGCTCTCAGCGCGTTGCATATTCCGCTGCCGTGGATTATGGGAATGATTGTTGCTATGGGTGTCCTTCTGGGCCTTCTGCAACGACTGAGAGGGATCGACCGCTCCGCATCTGCCCAGAAGTCAGTAGGTTATGCATATGGCGCCGTGCTTTGGCGGACGATACGCATCGTGGATGGATGCGCCGCCATCGGAAGCCTTCCGTTGCTTCTGTTAGGGATCTTCGGGCGCGATTTCCCGTTCTGGATGAAGCTGTCCACCTTTTTCACTCAAACAGCCTTTGTGACTATCGGCGGCTCATACACCGTAATTCCGTACGTCGCGCAAGTAGCCGTAATGAAATTCTCCTGGCTAAGCCAACCGCAAATGTTGGACGGATTTGCGCTGGCGGAGACAACGCCGGGACCACTGATTGTTGTTGTCGGATTCGTGGGGTTCATGGCCGGATTTCATCATTTTCACGAGTCCATTCTCATGGGAGCAATCGCCTTGCTGGTCACGATCTTCTACACTTTCCTGCCGTGTTTCATGTTTGTTTTCATTGGGGCGCTGTGGATTGCGAAATCCCGTGAAAGCCCGTTGATACGATCGGTGCTAAAGCTCATCACGGCTGCGGTTGTTGCTGCCATCCTGCAGCTCACCGTCTTCCTGGTTCGCGGAGTGCTCTTCCCGGCCGGTTCGAGGAGCCCGAACCTGTGGGCCGCGGTCTGGATTATCAGTGCGTTCCTCCTGATCCACCTGAACTCTCAACGCATCTCTCACAAGCCCGATCGCCTTTCACGCTTTAGGAGGAGCTGCAATGAGAAAGCAGAAATCACCTCATCCAGCTGAGCCTCGCGCGATGGGCGTTTACCATTACCGATGGCCGAAAGGGCAAGTAATACGCGTGTAGTCAGAGATTTGTGAAGTTAAGACCGCCGCACAGGTGATCGAGAATCATACAGGCTTTTCTTGATAGTCTTTCCGTCCGGACACCACCCCGAAACTCAGAAAAATAGTGCCCAGTACGAGATGAAAAACATGGTCCCCTGTGTGCAAGAGCATCGGTCCAGCTTGCCACGCTCTTCCCATGGCGGAATCGCCGATTGTCAGCCCGACAACCGCCAGCGTCAGATAGAAGACCCCTGAGCCGATGCAGAATAGCTTCGCTGCTCTCCCGGCCAGGAAGCTCGCTCCAAGCGCCAGCGCACCCCATATGATGTGCATCAGGTTGTGATAACGGTCTGCGTGGAGTCCGCTTAGAATCACCACCACGCCCATCACCACGAAAATGGCGCCGAAGGACCGCAGCACTATCTTCGAACTATCTATCGCGTGTCTTCTGCTCCGATAATTCAGGACTGTGGCCACCAGGCCCGCCACATCCGTAAGGAGCAGGAAGACAATCATCCCAAGCGTGCCCAGGAAGATACCCGGAGCGAAGTGCCCTATGCTGCCCGGGTGGGTGAGAAGCTGCATGTGCCTCGGGAGCCTCGCGAACCATCCCGACGTGACAAGGAGTGCAATCATGGAACCCATCAGCGGGGTCCACCACCAGCGCGCTGCAATCGTGACAATCGCAGCAACGGCGATGAAGAAAACTGGTCCCGGAGGAAACTTCGGATATGCAGGATCTCCGGATAACCACTGGATCCAGATCGCAACCGCGCACCCGACCAGGCCTGCGACGGTCAACTTTGTTGGGAATGTCAAATTCGATAAATTCAATTTCATCGGTGTCCCTCCACTACGTGTTGAACGATGCTCATCGGAGCCGCAAGAAGACTCGCCACCACGTCTCGTTATCCGATCAACGTCGTGGTTGGGGAATGGAAGCTGACGGACTCCGCGTGTAGACCGACGCAAGCCAACGCTCGAATTGCTCGCCCGGCACCAGGAATGAACCGCGCACGCAGCCTCGCTCGACAGACAGAGTGCGGAGCCTGGGTCTCATGCTGGTGGACACATCGACGGAGATCGCGCGCGGCGCGGCCGCCAGTCGAGCCAGGGATGATCTGGCCTCGCTGCTCATGGCGTGAACGGCAAAATCGATCCGATCGGTCGAGCCGCAGTGAATCCCCACCGTCAGTTCGTCTGCTCCGTCGAGAATGTGGGCCCAGGGGGCATGCAACTGCCCGGGAGCTACGTGCCGGGCAAACATTGACCCCGACATCACCAGCACATTCCACGAATTCATGTCGGGATGGAGTTGGAGCAGACGCTCCACCAGCATCGGATCCGGACCGGCGCCACTCAAATACCGATCCAGTGCCTGCCGAACCAACTCCGGAGCACCGAAGATCGAAGTGCGATGATCCAGAATGGCCATCCAGCGCGCGGCATTCATTTCCTGACTCTCACGCGCAAATGGCTCCACCACCAGCAGTCCTTGCCCGCGGTACTCCGACAGGGACGCGCCATTTCTGAGAGCGGCGCGGAAAATATGTTCCCGATCGAACCTGCCCGCCACCAGCACAAGGTGATCCTTAAGCTCTCCCTCCGGCGACGATGTGGCCACCTCGATGACCTCATCCGATTCCCGGCGCGGATCGACACCAGTAATAGCAACCCAGTCCTTGAAATCGAGATTGCAGCTATGGGTGACAAGAAGCAGCCGGCCACTGGAGTTCGGATTGTGCGGGTCCTCGATCCCGGCCACGATCTGCGCTCCTTCGGGAACGAGATCCAGCAGCTTGCTGCTCACTGGCGAAGCCCATCCAGCAACCGCACCAGCCATCAAAACGAACGCCAATAAAACGGAATGTTTGTTTCGGGGTAGCACAATGTCCTCACTTCTCTGTCGCGTTGCTGATCCGGTCTGCGACATGTTCCAGATGTGAGTTCCAGTCTTTCCGAAGTTCATCGGCTTTCGTCCGTTGTGCAGGATTCAGAACCTCGGAGTAGATCTTGCCCGTGAGCTTTTCCTTCTCCGCCAAAAGCTTTGCCAGCGTCGCACCCTGGCGTGCTGAAATATCCTGCATCCTGCCCTCGTTAGGTGCGCCGTCTTGGAAAGGGAGCGCATCCATCTCCTTCTGCTCCGACGCGAGCTCGCGAACGAGTTCCGAAATGTTCGCCGGCTCGCCTTCCCAGATGGTCTTGATTTGCGACTTCTGCGTCTCGCTCATGTCGAGTTCGCGGGCGACGAAACCCATCGGTCCGTGATGGAACCAGAAGGGACCATGACCTCCGCGCCACGTATTTGTTGTTTGTGTCCATGCGGCGGTGATGGCGACGACCAGCAACGCCGCTCCTAATGTTGTCCAAACGATTCTTCGCATCATGCAAGCACCTCGCTACAGTCCGATTCCAACATCGGAGTGGTTGCCGTGCGATCAAGATTGGTTAAGCAGAGTAAAGTTTTGTAAATGTGGGGACGCGATTCAGGCGATGGAATAGCATCGGAGAGGGCGATAAATCTCCATGGATCGCGTGCTTATCATCGATGACGACATTGAGCTCTGCCAGTTGCTCGCGGCACGCATGAGCGGCGAGGGTTTCGAGATCGACGCCGTGCATGATGGCCCCCGCGGGCTTGAGCGGGCGCTCTCGCGTGAGCATTCGCTGGTAGTGCTCGACCTGATGCTCCCCGGGATGGGCGGCCTTGATGTGCTGCGACGCGTGCGGGAGCAGTCTCCAATTCCTGTGCTGATCCTGACCGCCCGCGGCGAAGACATCGATCGTATCCTCGGACTGGAGATCGGGGCGGACGATTATCTTCCCAAGCCCTTCAATCCCCGCGAACTGATTGCCAGGATTCGCGCAATCTTGCGGCGTAGCGTTCGCCTCGCGGCCGGAACGCATCCTCTCATTGTCGGGGACCTGCGTCTTGATCCTGCCTCGCGCGAGGCACGGCTCCAGGGCCAGCTGATCTCAATCACCAGCGTGGAATTTGCCCTGCTGGAAATGTTGATGCAGCACGCCGGCCGCATCGTCACGCGAGAAGAACTCACCGAAGTAGTTCTCGGCCGGAAGCTGGGTCCCTTCGATCGCGTCATCGATGTGCACGTGAGTAACATCCGCAAAAAGCTTGGGACAAGCCAGGGCGTGGAGCGCATCAAAGCAATTCGCGGCAGCGGGTATCTGTTTGTGCTGAGGGCCGAGCCTAAATGAAGCTCACCATGCAAAGCCTCTTCCTCAAGATATTCTTCTGGTTCTGGGCAACCGCGTTTGCAACCGGAATTGCGGTGGTCATTACCTTTATCCTTGGCCCGGGAGGAGTGCCTTCAAGATGGCACTCGAGCTTGATCGACACCGCGAGATCTTCAGGGAGGATCGCTTTGGCAGAATTGGAACGCGGGGGAGCGCCGGCTGCATCGTCGTACATCGAAAGTCTGGAACGAGACAGTCAGCTGCGCGCCTGTCTTTTCGATGTAAATGGAAATCCTATAGCCGGCAAAGGCTGCCAAACTTTCGCCGATATGCGCTCCCGCGTAGCCACGACCCGGTCGCCTGAATTCGCCGTCAAATATGGCTTGGTTCGCGTTGCACAGATCCTGCCGGGAAGCGGCGGTCGCGATTACATCTTTGCCACCGAGCTTCCCGCCGGACCGCGCGCCGCATTCGGGATGGATAGAGCCGCGGTTTTGTTGCGATTGGCGGTCGCATTGTCGGTTTCCGGCTTCATCTGTTACCTGCTTACCCTCTATATCACCGGGCCAATTCTGCGCTTGCGCCAGGCGGCCCAGCAACTGGCAGGAGGAATGCTCAGCACGCGAGCAGCCGCCAGCATCGAACGCCGCGGTGACGAGCTAGGCGCCCTCGGCCGAGACTTCAATACAATGGCCGCCCGGATCGAGGAACTCATCTCGCGTCAGCGCCAGCTCATCTTCGATATTTCCCACGAACTGCGCTCTCCCCTCGCAAGGCTGAACGTCGCTCTCGATCTGGCGAGAGAGGGCAAAGCCGGCGACCTCCCGTTCAATCACATGGAATCCGACCTGGTGCGCCTCAATGAGATGATCGGCCGGTTGCTCACCATTGCAAGGCTCGATACTGCGGCCGTACCAGTGGAAATGACCTCTGTGAATCTGACAGACCTTGTGCGCCAGATCGTCGACGACGCCGGATTCGAAGCGCAGAAGCGGAACGTCGCCGTGATCATGGCCGCTCCGGAATATTGTTATGCACGCGGAAACGCGGAGCTGGTGCACAGCGCCATTGAGAATATCGTGCGCAATGCAATTCGGTACACCGAGGCTGCGACTTCCGTCGATGTTTCGCTTGGGCCCGATGACAAATCAAATGTTCTGCTCGTTATTCGTGATCACGGAAAGGGGGTTCCCGGGAACGATCTCGAAAGAATCTTCCAGCCGTTTTATCGCGTAGCCGAGGCACGCGATCGTGAATCCGGAGGCATCGGGTTGGGTCTGGCGATCGCCGATCGCGTCATCCGGATTCACGGAGGCACGATCCGCGCAGAGAACGCGCACCCTCCAGGCCTCAAAATTAGTATCAAGCTCCCTGCGGCAGAATTGACTTCCGCCCGCTGACTCGATTAACGCGCTGTCTCGCTGGCTTGCTACCCCGAGAAGCGGCGCCGACTTGCTGCTTTTGGCTTGAGAATAATCCTTCAACGCGCTCAGCCCCTGTTGGATATTCTTGATTCACGTCCGCACTCTTCATTGCTTCCTCATCCTGGCTCATCACCAAGCTCTTTACAAATCTTAACCAGAGTTTGCAATTCTTAATCGCGCGTGGCCACGATTGGTATTGAAATCAACCCATTGTGAAAACATCGGCCCAACCACAAATCGACGAGCGTAAGCTACACTTGGCCTCCGACCTTCTCCGCAACACCAAATACGCTATGCGCAGCCTGGGCAGAGCGCCTGCTTTTTCCTTCTTCGCGATCCTGACCCTCGCACTGGGAATCGGTGCAACCACCACCGTATTCACCGTGGTGAATACTATCCTTCTGCATCCGCTCCCCGCCTCTGACCCTTCGCATCTCGTTTCCCTCTATACGACGGATGCCAAGGGCCAGAAGCAGTCCGGCAGTCTTCTGCCAACCGCTTATCTGAACCTGAAGGACTATCAGAGCAGGAATACCGCCCTCAGCAGCGCTGGCGGCTTTTCTCCGCCACTGGTGCTCACCCTGACTGAAAACTCCGGATCCGAGCGTCTGTTTGGACAGCTTGTGACATCGGGTTACTTTGAGAGTCTCGGTCTCGAGCCCTTCAAGGGCCGTTTCTTTCTGCCCGGAGAAATCAGCACCCCCGGCAGTGCGCCCGTCGCGGTCCTCAGCTACAACGCGTGGAAGATTCGCTTCCACCAGGATGCAAACATCATCGGCCGAATCGTCGTGATCAACGAGATAACGTTCACCGCCATCGGGGTTGCTCCCGAGGGATTCCTCGGAGTCAGCGCCATCTTCGGTCCTGATGTATGGCTTCCAGCGACCATGGCGGCACAGGTCTTGCCGCTTCCCATGCAGGACATCTTGCGCGACCGGGAAAAACCGTTCTTCCAAGTGGTCGGGAGGCTTAAAACCGGCATTGATCGCAGTCAGGCTCAAGCCAATCTTCAAACGATCGCGTCCAGTCTCCAGCAGGAATTCCCCGATGCCAATGCGGGCCGCACCATTTCCGTGCAGCCGATCACAACAGCGCTATTCTCCAGCACAGGCGGCGAAGCCGGCGCAAAGTTTGTGAGTGCGGTTCTGCTAGCCATTGTGGGATTGGTGCTGATCATCGCTTGTTCGAACGTTGCCAATCTGCTCATGGCCCGGGCGGTGAGACGACAGCAGGAAATCGCCGTGCGTCTTGCCATCGGTGCCAGCCGGGCCCGCTTGTTTCGCCAACTCATCACCGAGAGTTTCGTTCTTGCCATCTTTGGCGGAGCCGTGGGGATTTGGGTCGGTTATGAAGGCTGCCGGTTCCTCTGGTCTTTTCGCCCGACTGATGTCGCTCGCAACCTGGCGGATCCCAAGCTCGACAGCACCGTCTTCGTGTTTGCATTCCTGCTGTCGATCGTGACTGCTTTCATCTTCGGTGTCATGCCATCGCTGCGAGCATCAAAAACAGATCTGGTCAACAACCTGAAAGAAGGATCTCACCTTGCCGCGCCTTCCGCGAGCAGCGCTCGTTTGCAAAAGGCTCTTCTCAGCGGCCAGGTTGCGCTTTCGCTGGTATCGCTCGTCGCTGCTTCTCTCTTCTTCCGCGCCGTTCAACATGCTTACACAATCGATCCCGGCTTCGACGAGAATCACCTCGCCGTCTTCATGATGAACCCTGAACAGGTAGGATACGATGCCGTGCAGTTGCAGGCCTTTCATCGCGACGTTAAGGATCGCGTCTCGGGACTCCCCGGCGTCGCCGCAGCATCGTGGGCTTCCAACATGCCCTTCTGGTCGAGTGCCTCGCGCGGCGTCTCGATTGAAGGCCAGGAGCAGAAAAGAAAGTCCGAAATGTTGAACACCGTCACCAACACCGTCGACGTGGATTATTTCAAAGTCATGCACATCCCGCTCCTCGATGGCAGGGATTTCACCGACGGAGATCGGGATGGCTCCCTCCCAGTCGTTGTCATCAACGAAGATCTGGCCCGGCGCTATTGGCCTGGTGGGGATGCCATCGGAAAGCGCCTCCGCCTTGTGGGGGATTCGGTCACGCGCCAGGTAATCGGAGTCGTCAAAAACAGCAACTACACCACCTTGGGCGAAGCCCCGCAGCCATGCATTTATCTGCCCTTGCGCCAGAACCCCGGAGCGACCGCTACGCTCTATGTGCGAGCGGCCCGCGATCCCGAATCGGTGCTGGGAGAAGTCCAGCGCGAGGTCAAGGCCCTTGCTCCCAAGGTGGAAATCAGCGATATCCGAACCGGGGCCAGGTTCATGGACCAGATCCTGTGGAGCGCACGCATCGTGGTCAGCATGCTCGGCGTTTTCGGATTGCTCGCTCTCATTCTGGCCAGCGTGGGACTGTACGGCCTCCTCGCGTACCTGGTGCGCGGGCGACAGCGCGAAATCGGAGTGCGCATGGCTCTTGGCGCCTCGCGACCTGCCATTCTGCTCCTGGTTATGCGACAAGGCATGGTCCTCGTATGCTCTGGGGTCGGGATCGGCTTGGCGCTCTCACTGTTGATCAGTCGCGCGCTTGCCAAAATGCTGTTTGGCCTCAACCCTGCCGATCCGCTGAGTTTGGCAGGCGCTTCTTCGGCGCTGATCCTGGTGGCTGCCCTTGCATGCTATTTGCCCGCACTCGCGGCCAGCAGGATGGATCCGATGGGCGCACTAAGAAAGGGATAGGTTTCACACTCGATGTGGGCCGCCGGCATGCTTGCACGAAGACTGACTCTGCCTCGAGCCGACAGGCTATTATTGGCCCATGCTTTTGCCCCGGCTTGCGTTCAAGTCTGCGTTGCGTAAAGCCGCGCCTCTTCTGCTTGCCTTTGCGGCGCCGCTTGCACTCGCCCCGTCCGAGGCAATTGCGCAATGGCGTTCCGGACTCACCGAGATCAACGAGGCCTGGGCGACGCACGCTGGCGATGATCCGCAGTGGGCCCAGCCGAACTTCGACGAGAGCAACTGGCCGCGCGTCGACATCGAGGACATCGGCCCCGCCCAGCCCGGGTGGCGCTGGTTTCGCAAACAAATCAACCTCGGTCCCGATGGCAACTCCGTCCGTCTGTTGCTGCAAGGCGGGGATGGCACCTACGAGCTGTTCGTAAACGGAACTAGGATCGGCGGTCCTCGCCTAAACTCTGCGTTCAACGTGAGGCGGCCGACAGAGCGGGTATTCGCATTGAGCGATCCTGGCGGCCGCTTCGTGCTCGCGCTCAGAACGCATGCCCCCGCAAACTACTCCGCTTATCATTTGCCCTTGTTTCTCTCCCTCACCCTGGGCATGCCTACCGCCATCGAATATGAGCGGCAGGCTCTCGAGAGCCAGCGGCTGTATGCCCTGATTCCGTCGCTCGCCATCAACCTGCTGATGTGCGCGGCGGGACTGGTCAGCCTTGCGCTTTTCCTCAGCCAGCGCGGACGCCGCGAGTATCTCTTCCTCGGCCTCTATCTCTTGGTGGTTGGCGCCGCCAACTGCCTTTGGATCCCACAGCAGGAAGGGATTCTTCCGACATCGGCGAATTATTGGATCGCCGATCCGCTTATCTTCGTGTTCACCATCCTGCAGATTGAATTCACGTTCAGCTTCGCACAGGTAAGGCTCAGCCGGCTGTGGCGCTCCTATGAAATTGCGCTGCTGGCCCCTTTGGCGCTCATTCCCGCTGTGTGGACCGGTCATTTCTCATTCGACATGTACGCCCTGATTGAGGCCGTTACGATTCTGCCCGCGGGCTTGCTCCTCCCGGTGCTGCTATTGCTCTGGTACCGCCGCGGGAACCGTGAGGCCGGCTGGCTGATTCTGCCCAGTCTTTTGCCAACCGCCACTCTGTTTTTATTCGACCTCGGGGGTGCCTTCGCGAGCATGTTTGGGTGGGCACACTTCGCGATCCTACTGCAGCCGATCTCGCTTGGCCCGGCGCAGTTACAGGTCGCCGATCTGGGAAATCTCACTTTTCTGTTTGCGATGGCGTTTGTGATGTTCTTCCGCTTCACACGCGTGAGCCGGGAACAGGCCCGCACTGCCGCGGAGCTCGACGCGGCCCGCGAGATCCAGCAACGCCTCGTACCCCCCGTATTGCCGAAAGTTCAGGGCTACACTCTCGAAGCCGCCTATCTACCCGCAAACGAGGTGGGCGGCGACTTCTACCAGGTTCTGGGGCAGCCCGACGGCTCTACCCTCCTTGTGGTTGGGGACGTCAGCGGCAAAGGGCTCAAAGCTGCGATGACCGGAGCCCTCGCTATCGGCGCCATTCGCACTCTATGCCAACAATGTGTCTCGCCCGCCTCGCTGCTCACCGCCCTGAACCAGCAGTTGCTCGAATCCCAGGAAACCGGCTTCGTCACCTGCCTGTGTGCGCGCATGTCCGCGAACGGGGAAGCCATGTTCTCTAATGCGGGCCATCTGGCGCCGTATCTCAACGGCGCCGAGGTTGCCATTGAATCCGGCCTCCCTCTCGGCATCACTAGCGCGGCGCAGTACACCCAAACCATCGTCCGCCTTGATCCCGAGGACAGCCTCACCCTTCTCTCCGATGGCATCCTCGAAGCCCGCACCTCTGGCGGCGAGCTCTTCGGCTTCGAGCGTACTCGCGACCTCAGCAGCAGTTCCGCCGCACAGATCGCTGCCGTGGCGCAAGCCTTCGGCCAGGAGGACGATATCACGGTACTCACCGTCCGTTTCGCTCCCGCCGCTGTTCGTCAGCCGTAGCGTTGCGGGGCCTTTTGCATCGGCAATCCAGAATCTGAACCGTCCCAAACCACCTCCAGAACAACGTCGGTATACCTGCTGCGCACCATGTGCAGCGCCGCGCGCCGGCAGAATCTCGATGAAAAGACAATGCTGGATGTCGTGGCAGCCCCGGCAACAACTCACCTGCGGCGAGGATTAGCACCCCGGTACTGCATGCCCACGAAAATGCATATACCGCGGTGAACCGGTTTCAGACTAGCCATTTCGCCAAGTGTCGGAAGTAATCACGGGGTGCACTCGAACGCCCTTCGGTCCATATTCGGCAGCCCAGGTCTTCGTTAACAAATTGATGGCGGCGTTGCTTGAACCATATAGGCTCATTCCCGGCGCTCCGTAATCGGCAGCCATCGTCGAAAGATTCACGATTGCCCCTCTGCCTCTCTTAGCCATCAGCGGGGCAAGTTCCGCAACTAGGAAATAGGGCGCCTTCACATTTGTTGAAAAGACGCGGTCAAAACTGCTCTTCCGTCATTTCATGTGTAGGCCTCAAAGGATAGATGCCGGCATTGTTGATGAGAATATCGACATGGCCACTTCCGAGTTCGATCGCTTCCTGGCCGCTTCGCGAGCGCTGTCTGCGCCGAGAAGCTCGGAAGAGATGGAGTCCGCTTTGCCTGCTGCGGTCCGTATCTCGTGGACGACTTTCTTCCCACGCTCCATGTTTCGACCCACAACCAAAACATGGATGCCGAACTGAGCGAGTTTGCTGGCCGTCGCGAAACCGATTCCGCTGGTTCCACCCGTGATAAGCGCTGTCCCAGTCTTCTCTGTCAGGTGCATTCTCGAAGCAGTAGCAAGGAGACTGGCGCAATCCACAGTTCATTGTCGTTGCCGTCGTTCCGGAACATCTTTATCTGTGGCAACAAGCTGAAGGTTGCCGCCTATCAGCACAGAAAACGTTCTCAGTTTCAAAATGGCGACTAAATGCGGCCGGTGAATATGTCAATTGGTCGGTTGACGGTGTCAAGGCGGGGAGGCGAGTGTCGCAAAGTTCGCTAAAGATCAGTACCAAGAAGTCGACATGGCGACGCGGTTCTTCGGATCCGGTCCGTGATCCATGGTCGCCGTTGGCAAAGGTGTGATCGTGGAATATTCGTTTGCGACTTCTCCAAACCTCCCCTTCAGCGGGTCGTCCGGTCGGCGTTTAGTCCAGGATCATGCCAGGCTGGCTCAGCCCTCGAATTTGATCTAAGCTTTCTCTATGACGAATTGGACGCCGTATTTGGCGAACACTCGAGGAATAGCGGTGAGCGTTGAGCCAACTTACCTTGAGACGAGATCATCGCCAGACAGCTCGCAGTATTTTTGGGCCTATCGAGTGATCATCGAAAATCGGGGACAGGAAACGGTGCAACTGCTGAGCCGGCACTGGATGATCACGAATGCGCGTGGCGAATTGACCGAGGTCAAAGGACCAGGTGTTGTAGGGGAGCAACCGGTCCTCAAGCCAGGAGAGAGCTTTGAATACTCGAGTGGCGCGCCTCTCAACACGCCGTCGGGGATGATGGGTGGAGCCTACCAGATGGAGAGTGAGAGCGGTGAGCGTTTTGATATTGAGATACCGACATTCTCGCTGGATCGTCCGAATCAGGCCGCATCACTGAATTAAGAAATAGAGACTGTGGGTTGGGATTGAAGGTGAGGGTTGGACTTTGAATTGGGGACAAGGTGCCTCTTACACTGGGACGTGAGAATAATCTCCGACGACCGAGGACCGTTTCTGGGCGAAACGTTCGCGCATAGACAGTTCACGCTCGAGTGCAAGGAAATTTTCTCTCAGCTAAGATGCTGGACTGAAACCACTTTGGGAGAAGCTTTCGGAACACCGGCTCGCGCCCGCCATCGCTCATGGGACATTATCGATAGATAACGAAATGTCGGCTTTGTCGTCACTGATGAAACCCAGCGCAATCGAGTCCGGGATCACGATCATGTGCGCCGGTCTCAGTTCCACAATGCGAATGGCGAAGAAATCACTCTTTAGAATCTGGAGTCAAGAGGAGGATCTTCCCAATCCCGCCTTTCTGCCCCAGCACATGTGCTTCAGCCGTATCACGCAACTGCATCCGTCGGCCAATGGGCAGCACGAACTTTCCGTCGCGCACGTCATCGGCAAACTCGCGCACCTTGGATGCATCAGGCCGAGCACCCACACGTGCAATCCTCACTGTCGGATTTTTGGCCGCCGCACTCTCCGGCAACATAGCTGTGTAGCCATAGGAGCCGCCCTGCTTTACCTTCGCGATCAGCTTCGCTGCAACCTCACCGCCAACAGTGTCCGCAATTGCATCGACTAAGCGGAAATTCTCAATCGCTTGATCGTCGTCAATCGCGAGCACGTCAGAGACCCCGAGGGAGCGGGCGTCATCCAGCTCATTCCCGCGAACGCCTGCAATCACCTGCGCGCCTATCTTCTTCGCCGTGTGCACAGCAGCGCGCCCAACGCTGCCCAGGGCTCCCGTAATCAGAACAAGCTGTCGCTTTGTCACGTTTGTCGCAACGCGTACAAGCTGGTCACCGGTGAGTGAAATCAGCGGGATCGCGGCCGCGTCCGCTAGGTCCATGCCATCCGGCAGATGAGTCACGTCCGAATCGTCCACTGCAACCAACTCGGCATAGGTCTTGTTGGATAGTGCAAGAACGCGGTCGCCGGCCTTGAAATGCTTCACATTTGCGCCCACCGCCCGTACGATGCCGCTCACATCGCGACCGAGAATTGCCGGAAACGACAGCGGATAATTCTTCTGCATCATCCCTGAACGCAGTTTCCAGTCAATCGGATTGACGCTCGCTGCGGCTGCCGCGATCAGTACCGTACTTCCGCTCATCTGTGGTTCGGGAACGTTGTCTTCAAATTTCAGCTTCTCGGGACCGCCGTACTCATGCAGCACCACTGCTCTCATCACGTACCTCCAGAGCTCCAGGCATATTGAACCCTAGAATCAGATGCACGGGAACCGGCTCGCGTCTCAGCGGGACAACTTCCGGCTTCTCCTTCGGATCTTATGTCTGAGTTCCTTGACCTTCTCCTCAGCCGGATCGATCACTCGCTCACTTAGATTCGACAATAGCGTTTCCGCGGTCTGATATCTGTAGGCTGGTAGCACCGTTCAGCGACTACTGGGGACCAGCCACCCGGATATACCGCCCGCATCTCGCGGTTTGTTTCGATTCGTCCCGATATGTCGGCAAGTGTCAGGGAATGTCTATCGAGTTGCGTTTCTACGACCCTGATTTCGTCCCCCGATTTTGCTGAAAAGCGAATCCTATCACAAGAACATCCGCTCATATTCGACCTGGCTTCAGTCGTAATGTCTGTTTACGTGGCGTCGCATAGATTCATCCTGCTTATATGTGGACCAAGCGCGGTGACGTTGGTACCACCAGACCCAGACTATTAGCCCGCCAAGAACACCTGCCAAAGCAATCCAAACATAGATTCGCATCACGACAACACCATCCCCTGATTATCGTTCAACCTTGAAAGGCTGTTTTGAGGATCACTTCAGGAAGCCTCAACAAGCCTGCGTACCGCAACCATATTCCTTGACTCGCTTCTACGCCATTGATCGTCCGTAAGTGCATACGGGTCAATGCGGACATAACAATTGGTGTTGCCTCTCCCCTGAAGGAAATATCCGTCCTACACCGCGGCACGGGCGGATCGCGCCGGGTCACTCCCTTCCCTCCAAAGAATAGAGGTCAACCGGCAGATGGCTCCCAAACAGAAAGGTCATGTTGAAGGTGGCGTTTTCATGGACGGCCGCCGTGATCGCGCCTACATCCGAATCGTTGCCGAAGACACTGAGAAGATGCGCATGCGGATCTTCCCCAATATAACGATCGACCCGCAGGCGAATGCGGGTCGAGGTCTTTTCCGTAATCCGCACGTACTCAAGCAGCCCGAGTCGAAAGTGTGCGTTCTCCACCGTCCTCACCCTCCTTCTTTGCCGGAGTTTCAGTGAGTTTGAGCGTCCTATCGTCCGCGTAGACCTGGCGGAGCTCATTGGTCCAGCGTTCCCGATGATGAATGATCTGGGCGTCTCCTTCTTCTTCAACAAACGTTGTCACGTGCTTACCGACCGCCACCGGGCGATGTGCCGGCTCTCTCCTTCATCGAAGACGCCGTTGAGCAGTCCTACGGTGCACAAGAGACCAACATGGCCACCGTGCAGCGGTGTGATGGGACGGCCTGTGGCAACATCGTTGTGCGGCATCAGCAGCGAGGCCACTTGTCTCCACCCATTTGACTGCGGTAACAGGTCCTCCATCAGGTCGTAAGGGAGTCCGCGATAACTCATAGTGACTTCGCCGGACGGTAGCACGGAATAGGGTTGGCAGGCGCCTGGCTGCAACTCTGGCAGTTGGAGCAAGCTGCCATAGAGGCCAATGCTGTGAAGCTGCCGCTTGTTGTTCTCGCCGGTCGAGCCCCTGACCTCGTGGCAAACACCAAAGACGGCGATTTGCCCGTACTTGGCCGACTCCCGATCGGTCATGCGAAATACCTTCAGCGAGGTGAAGTGGGAACTCAAGATGCCGGTACAGTCGTGCAGCCGCTCAAATGGGATAACGAGAATCAAAATGCCTTCCATCCGCAGCCAGCAGTAGGTGTGTTCGAGGAACACAGCTTCCATGCGCCGATTCGAAACAGTACCGATCTCGGAGTCATACGGCGGGATCCATCCGGATGCCCCCACGAATGCTGTCTGAGATTATTTCGCCAAGAGTTTCTTGATCGCGCGCAGTTCGAGTCGGCGTTTCGCGGTGGTCTTGGGATACGCCATCTTGAGTTCTCCGAGCGCATCAAGGACGATTTGGGAGACAATCAATCGTGCATTTTCCTTATCGTCGGCGGGGACGACGTACCACGGCGCATTATGAGTGCTTGTCGAATGTAAGCAATCTTCGTAGGCGCTCATGTAGCGCTTCCAATATTTCCTCTCGTGAATGTCGGCGGTGCTGAACTTCCAGTTCTTGTCCGGCTCATCGATGCGCGCAAGGAATCGCTTTCGTTGCTCCTTGTAAGAAAGGTGCAAAAAAATCTTGATGATCTGCGTGCCGTTGCGATGAAGGTGCTTCTCCAGATCGCGGATCGAGTCATACCTTTCGGTCCAGATGTCCTTTTCGTCACGCAACTCTTCGGGCAATCCCTGACTGCGAAGGAGCTCTGGATGAACGCGAACGACAAGCACCTCCTCGTAATAAGAACGATTAAAGATGCCAATCCGTCCGCGTTCGGGAAGGCGGCACGTGGTGCGCCAAAGAAAATCATGTTCTAGCTCTTCGGCACTCGGCTGCTTGAAGCTGAACACCTCGCAGCCTTCCGGATTGACTCCGGACATGACATGCCGAATGGCTCCGTCTTTCCCTGCGCCGTCCATTCCCTGGAAGATCAAGAGCAATGCATGCCGATTGGAGGCGTAGTGAAGATCCTGCAGCGAGCTCAGCTTCTCTATGTGCTGATGCAAGAGTTCCTTATACTGCTTCTTCGACTCGCAATAAGGATCAACAATCGTCGGCCACTCGCTGAGATCGACCTTCTTCGCCGGCGGTACGCGGAAACGCTTTGAATCGATATTCATCTTCCTCACACTTGTCATTACCGACATCTGGATCGTCAGGAGATGCGCAGACGAACGAAGACCGGAATCTTGACCGCGTCCAGCAACACGCCGAAGACGATCGCAGCAGCAAACTCACAGGCAATCACGACAGCGGGCAATGGCGCCATGGCGATTCCCAATGCCGCGAGCGTTGAGATGATAAGAACGTCGGCGGCCGAAGATAGTACAAGCCAAACGCTTGGGCGCAATCCCCAGAGATGCTGACGCCCGCGAATGACATAGGTTGTTGCCTGGCTGCCGAATACGATGCCGACCACGCACAGTGTCTGAAGTGCTTTGACGCCGAGGTGCAACTCAAATTTGCCTACTGCCAGGACTGCTATGGAGAACGCAAGAAAGCATACTCCGAGGATAATCCCTGCGACTGAAATGCTGCCGATTTGCCACGAATTCGGCATCTTCGACGGTCGCACTCTGTCCGTTGTCAGAGCCATAGAGAGGAAGTCACCGGTGATCATCACAATAACCATCAGCATCGGCGTCAGAACCGCATGTCCGGTCATGACCAGGCCGACCGCCAAGAGGAGCACTTGCAAGACCTTTTTCATTACAGAGTTCAGCGTATAAGTCAGGATTCGTTGAAACGTGATTCTGCCTTCCTTTACAGCGGCCACAATCCCGCCCAGTCCCGCTTCGGTCAATACGACGCCCGCGGCCGATTTCGCCACATCTGTTGCTGACGAAACGGCAATACCGATCTGCGCCTGGCGAAGCGCAGGAGCGTCATTTGCGCCGTCGCCGCACATCCCAACTGTGTGTCCGCTTTTTTGGAAGGCTTTGACGAGATCGTATTTTCCCTCCGGAAGAACACCTGCGAAAACCGCAAAGTCGCCTGGTTTGATGTCGTCGGGAAGTTTTCCGGGTGGACAGACAGAGCCATTCAACCCAACCGCCTTGGCGACAATCGCCGCCGTGACGGGAGCATCTCCTGTGACCATCACAGTTCGTACGCCGAGGGCCTGCAACTCCGATATGAGATTGATCGAATCTGTCCGCGGCGGGTCGCTGAGCGCGATTAGACCGATCACTTGTACGCTGGCCTGAGGGCCCTCGGCTACAGCCAAAACCCGGAAACCCTGCTTCTCCAGTCCGTCGGCGATCGAAGCTGCGGCAGGCAATGGAGCCGTCAGCGCCGCTACCGCAGTAACGGCGCCCTTGATGATCCGTACCGAGTTACCTCTCTCGTCCGTGGCCGCGGCTTCCGAGGTTTTCTTGACCGGATCGAACGGTACAAAGGCGGCCAGCTTTGGTAACTGCGATGCGACCTTGTTCGAAGTGGCGCGAATCGCCGCATCGATGGGGTCCAGACCGCCCTCAGAGCTTGCCAGAGCCGCTAATCCTAAAACGTAAGCTTCGTCGAACCCAGGCGTTGGGCGAACGCTGGTTACTGAGAGCTCGTTGCGTGTCAGCGTTCCTGTTTTGTCCGAACACAAGACGTCGATCGACGCAGCTTCATCCACGGCGGTAAGCCGCGTGGGTAACACGCCCAGCTTGGCAAGAGCCCTCGCTCCGATCGCGGCGGCAAGAGTAAATGTCGCGGGCAATGCCACGGGGATGGCCGCTAGAATTGACGTGAGCAGCAGTGGGACGATCTCACTCCATGGCATGGCATGGGTGTAGGCGAATATGCCCATCGCGAGGATTACGAAGCTGTTGAAGATCGCCAGATTGCGCACAATCCTGAGCACTGCTTTCTGTTGTGTGCTCTCCACGTGCGCAGTGCGGACAAGTTCCGCTGTTCGGCCAAATTTCGTGCGGACGCCCGTGGCCGTCACCGTCGCTGTTGCTTCGCCCCGTCGGACAAGGGCTCCGGCGTACGTGTCGACACCTGGACCGGCTTCGATCGAGAGTGATTCGCCTGTGAGCATCGACTGATCGAGTTCGACTGATCCGCCGGTCAGATGCACATCGGCAGCGACCACGCCGCCGAGCGACAGCTTCACGACGTCGCCACATACGAGTTCCGCCGCTGGCACGGTCTTCCAGGTTCCATCGCGCAGGACAGAAGCGTTGAGAGCAAGACGAGATTTGAGAGCGGCCAGCGTTGCCTGGGCGCGACTCTCCTGGAAGTAAGCAAGCGCCGCGTTGAATACCAGCAGGGCTGCGATAACTGCAGCCTCGTAGTATCTATGCAACACAATCTCGAGCACAATTGACATCTCCAGCAGCCACGGAACGGGCGCCCAGAATTTCGCTAGGGTGTTACGCAGCGGATGAGCCGAAGTATCCGGCATTGCATTGGGGCCATCTTTTTCAAGGCGGCCACTCGCCTCGTCGCTCGTGAGCCCTTGGGGCGCGTTGTCCTGATCTGGCTTTGCCACCTTACTACCGGGAACGGCGGAGTCAAAACTATTTACGCTCATGGCTGGCTCCTTGGATAGCCGTTCACGCTCCCACCACTCCATCGAGCGGCCCGTACCAGCCTTCACGCCGCTCTCAGGTTTCGCTGCGCGAAGAGCAGGAGCGGACGCTCCATCAGCTTGACGACCTTCTCGGCGATCGAGCCGAAGACCGAGGGGAGCCAGCCGGAGATGTCGTGAGTTGAGACTATGACCATATCGATACGCTCGCGCTCGATAACCTCCATGATATTTCCTGCAACGTCATTGTCGACTTCGACGTTAGAACTCGCCATGATCCCCTGGTGGCGGGAAACGTCGGGATCACGTCTTCGAGATGGAGTCCGGCCTGAAAGGCGATACTGTTTCGCAGTTCTCGCAATAGACGGCGTTCTCCACAGGAATGGAAACCAGGCTAGGCTCGCGTCGAATCATCACTACATTCTGGCCGCCTCCCGTTCAAGCTCGGTCACCAGAGTCTTCAGCATTTCGAGCGTGGGAATCGTCGCCATGGACTCGATCCGTAACCGGTCGACGATGCGCGACGCGCCAGAGGATATCCCCATAGATTGGGTCTCCCAGGATGCGCCGAAACCCCTCGATCCTCAATGTCGTCTTCCGATCGATAGGGCCCCGTTGCACCGCCGGTCGATGATGTAGCCCGCCCGTGCGAGCTTGCTGGCGAGGTGTGCGATGGAATCAAACTTTTGCTTCTCCATGTGCTTGAGTCGCAATTGCGCTCTGCGACCTCGAGCACATGGACGGCATGATGGTGGCCGGAAACTCGGTCAAATCCGAATTGCCGGGGCTTTCAACGCCGTGGCGGGTTGCGCAGGAATCCGGGCCGATTTGACCGAGAATCGGATTGGACCGAAGATGTGCACACTTGTAGCACACGGGCAGCTGCCGCAAGACTGAAGGGGATCTATTCCGATAGTGCCGCAGATGGAGATGCGCGATCCGCTCCTGGAATCTTAGAGAAACGCGCCGGGTGCCTGCCCGCGTGTGTGAATGACGCGACAAGAGCTCTGCCGCGGAGGGATTCATGACCATACTGGAACAGATCGAACAGCGGTCCCTCGCTGCATTTGTTACCGTATTTCGAAGTGCACCGCCCACAGTTGAGGCCCGCGCGACAGGCGATTCTCTTCAGCTTGTTCTCCAATTTCTTGTCCGGCCGTCCTTCGGACGTCCGAAAGGCCAGGTCGTAGCGGTTGAATCCGGTGTGCCGTGTTTTATATTCTCCGCAGAGCATCGAGCCGGGAAGCCGGCACCGGAATCTCCCGTTCCTCCTTGTCCTTCGGGTTGAAACCGAGCTGCTTCTTTGCGGTAACCCGGACGCATTCTGCGATTAAAGTCGATGTCGGACCATGCCGCGCGCTTTGCGCGCCTCGAGTTTGAGCGATTTCAGCCGCGCGCGTTCGAGGACTTCGGCGGGATTAGGGATCGCTTCGCGGAGATGGCGGTCGTCTTCACGCCACTCGAGGTAGTAGACGCCCTCGGTGTGTACCTCCGTTCGTCCCGAGACCCACACCGGGTCGCGGAGGCGGCCATTGCCTTCGCGCACCACCGGGCAGAGTCTCCAGCCCCCACCTGGTTCTGACCTTCTTGAGGACGTTGACAGAAGTTCCGGGCCTAGCATTGTCCACAGATCCTGCATGGTCGGAATTGTGTGTCCTTCTCAGAACTCGCGCGAAAAAGCGCGGCGATGTGGACACCACGATGGACACCAAAACCGGGTTTTTGTGGACACCATGATGGACACCATGGAGGTAAGTCACTGATTTTAAATGAACTGGTGCCGAAGAAGGGACTCTGCCTCACTGATCTGTAAACCTTTTGTAATTAGACAAATGCGTGTGTGACCTCTGTCATAGTCATAATTTAGTAATGCGTTTAAAGTCGACGGCATGAACAAGACGGTCTCCCTTATGCGGTACTGCAAGACCAAGGACGGTTGGAAGCGATTGCCAGCGGTAGTCGGTGGTAACGGCAGAGTTCGCCCCGGCTACGTTCGGCAAGACGGCAAGTTGGTTGAATATCCCCAAGGCAGCTATCAACTGAGATATTACGTTGGCAGCAAAGTTCGTTATGAGTCCATCGGAGATAACGCGGGGGAGTGTCTGCTCAAGCTCCACCAGAAGGAACGGCTGCTTGCTGCACAAGATGCGGCAGCGGGTGCAGGAGCAGTTCTGGTTGAGGAACCCTCTCGGGTCAAGTTGCAGACGCAGCTAAACCGTTTCATCCTTGCAACACAGGACAGGGGAAGCAACGTAGCAGCGGACGCTTACAGACTGGCAGTGAACGAATTCTTGACTGTGACCGGCAAGACATACACGGATCAGTTGACATCGGACGATATGCGGTCATACCTACGGTCCCTGCGTGGTCGGGGGGTCAGTGATCGTACCCTGTACAATCGCCACTCCAATGTCAAGGCGTTTTTCAAGTTTTGTGAACTGGACAAGAAGTTGGCTCCCGCCGCACCCAAGTATGAGATCGGGTTGCCAGAGGTCTACACAGGGGCAGAGATACAGACGTTCTTCGATTCGCTAAAGGAGGATTATCACAAGCTGCTCTTCACCGTTCTACTGCAATGCGGACTTCGTGAGATGGAAGCCGTATACCTGTGTTGGCCGGATATTAAATACTCGACTCGCACGTTGCTTGTCTGCTCGAAGCCAGATCTTGGTTTCGCCGTAAAGGATAAAGAGGAGCGAGAAGTTCCCCTCTCGGATAGTTTGATCGAAATGTTCAAGGCGTGGCGGACAACACACCCAACTACTCGTCTGGTATTCGGCACCCGCTCGGATAAGCCGAACACACACTTACTTCGTACTCTGAAACGATTGGTAAACGCTGCCGGTCTCAATTGTGGAACCTGTGAGGGATGCAGGGACTATGACGAATGCCAAATCTGGTATCTGCACAAATTCCGGTCCACCTACTGTACTAAACTGCTGCGCTCTGGAATGGATCCACGAACCGTGCAATCCCTGATGGGTCACTCTGACATTCAAACAACTATGCGGTATATCCGCCCCCATGAGACGGGCGCGATACATGACAGAGTGACTTCCATCAATTGGGCGGCGGACTAAGCAACACGGCGAACGGACCGGGGCTGCACGGTGTACATTGTGCGGCACCAGTCTACTACGTCACTAGGATTGAGGCGCACGGATGTACCGCACTGGAAAGCCTTCAGCTTGCCCCGCTTGATTTGGTCATAGAGGGTCTGCTTGGAGAGATCCAGGATGGCCGCAACTTCCATGACGGTGAGAGCCTTACGGCGGGATGATAGTTCAGAAATTAGGTCGAACGGCGTAACTTCATCAATTCTGCTATTTCTATCGTTCATGCTTACCCTGTGAATCACCACCTGTACTCGATATCTACAGGCGGGACAGCGCAGTCTCGGTCACCTCTGGTGACGGATGACTCGCGCCGGGGTCGACTTGCGTATCGGCCCTGACCGATGGCTCATCAATGGTCTTCACGGGCTGCGGCTTGCGTTGTTCGGGTTCATCGTCTCCTCTTTCCTATGCCTTTGTGTTGAGCGTCTTTGCATGGGCCTTATGTCTTAGATTGCCAATCCATCCCCTGTTGACAGCGCAGGGATGCTGATGGCAGATCCGCTGACGGGAATCGCAACCCCGATATCCTCGCGGTACACTGTACCTTCCTCTCCGTTGCAGACTTCTCCGCAAGCGTTGGCTGCGCCATCTGCTTTGCTCTTCTGCCACTCATCGGCCATAGACCCTAGGAATCGCAAGAAATGTTCCACTTCTGTGTCATTTCTCTCATCAGACGATTCATCATGAGGACTACATGCCTGAAGAATCCCACCTTGATTCTTTGCGGCACGATCATACATGTTGAAATTCTGGTCAGCTTCGATCAGGTGAAGAGGATTGACACATGCAGGATCGTTACAAACGTGGCAGAGACATGCTCCATGCTTCGGCCAGCGGCCATAATAGAGATTCCATACAACGTGGGATGCTCTCATAGTCTCTCCTTTGTTTCCCATTTGCGCTCGCCCGTTAAAATCCCCCGAACCAGTCCAGAGCAAGCACCGCCCGAAGCCTTCACACATCTTAGGAACGGGCTGATTCTCTAGATCGATGTGACGCAGAAACGCCACATGGAGAGGCACATGTTTTGCTTTTCCCTGTCGCACTGCGTTCTCGCGGGTCAGACACCCGCAACTTGCACGCGGTGCCTTCTTACGGAGTACGGTGGCCGCAGAGAACGTCACGATGCGCCCGTCGCAGGAGCATCTGAACTCCCAAAGGTCTCCATGACCTTTTGGATCGGGACCAACTGAGCGGATTGCGGTGAGCCGACCGAAATTCATGTCCGCCTCAATCACGGGCCGGTAATTGGAGGCGTGACTCAAGCTGCCTCCGGCCCTTATCTCGTCCATTAAGAACATCTTGTTATGCATACTCTTCGTTCCTTCTTACTCCATGCCGCCGTCGCCGGGGGCAGAAATCCTCACAACCTAGTGCTTGCTGCAACCTCGGCCCCAATCTCAGCGGCAAAAGTGCAGATCAGATCAACAAAAGTGAATGCTCCAAATCACGTCGCCCCTTGATTGGGGAGGCAGAGCTTTCCCGCTTTCGCCAGACATCACTCATGCCCAGACAAACGTGTGAATACAAACGAGACTACAAAACTGCAAAACTAGAAAACAAGAGCCGTATAAATACATGTGCCTAAATTCCCTCTGGAGGGATTTGTTTGCAGTTTTGCAGATATGCAGTTTCGCATGTATGGAGCACCAGTTGATTGGTCAAATGAATGATGCGGTGCGATCCCTTCCTATGGGCGAACAGATCCCGCGATTAGGCGCAAGCGAGAACTGGGGCCACTCCTCCTTCCGGTGCTGGAATCACGTCCTGTCCAGCCACAGCGGCTTCTTCATTCGATGGCAGCGCATATGTCCATGCGCCCCCGAATCCGCTTGGCTTGCGTAGAACACCGAGGCGTGTGACAGCACCATCCAACTTGCACCTCCCGTAACCCTTGGCTGCTGCTGCCGCTTTCACCGCATTTGCTTCCACTGGCCCGGATGAGAGAAGCTCTTGCAACCACTCATCAACATCCTGATCTACGGTCTTCATAGTCGAGTTCAGCAGTTCGTCAGCTGTGATCTCCGAAATACCGTCAATCGTCAGGCCGGAATCGTCGATGCTGTATTCGAGCGATGGTCCCTTCTTGCCAAGGTTGCACTTCGTCTGCACGATTGCGAAGCGATCCTTCGGCTCTAATACCGCTCCGCTCGCATCTATACGGATGAGGTCGGTGACGGAAGCTGGCTCAGGATTGCGCCCAGCAAGCAATACTGAACGTGCTGCCGCCAAGATGTCTATTGCCCCGATGCCCCTGTAAATGGTCTTGCTGTCTTGCTTTTTCAAGTGCCTGATCAAGAGCAACGCACAGTCGTACCGCTCTGCCAGTCTGGCGAGTTCCGACAGGATTGGACGTGTCTCGTTGGCGCGATACATATCGACCTTTGCACCAAGGAAGCATTGAAACGGATCGATTACAACAAGAGCGGGACGCAGCTTCCGAAGTGCCTCCTCCAAGGCTGGAATGTTGTCGAGGGTGATACCGCTGTACACGTCGTTTTCGCCCTCTTTGCGTGTTACGAGTCCATCTAGCAATGTCAGGCGGCTCATCTCGCCGCCGACTTTACGGAAGCGCGGCTTGATCGTATCTGCTGCCCCATCTTCGCCAACGAGCATAAGCACGTTACGCGGGAGCTTGGAAGCCGTGCAGTCTCTGTCAAAGGGAATCTTTTTCCCCGTTGTGATGTGTGCTGCCAGCTTGAGCGACAGAAACGACTTTCCAGAATCAGGATCGCCTTCCAGAATGGTGATCTTTCCGATAGGGATATATGGCTGCCAGAGCCATGAAATCGCCTCTTCTTCAACATCAGCCAAACAAATCAGATTGAGGCTGGTCGTTGCCTTCGATTCGGGCAAACTTACTGCCTACTTAGACATTCTTGTAACTGCCGAGTGACTTAGCGAGAGGACTTTCAGTCAACTAAACTCGTTGAGCGCGTTCTAGACTCGTCTACGACGCTCCAGCACAGGGGGCCACGGATCGCGAAAGGGCAGCAGAGTTTCAATTGCATGTCGATATCCACCCTAATTCCCTGTCGATATTTCGCAGCATTTTGAGCAGGTGGCTTGCGCGTAAAGCCCGTGTTTACAGGAGATCGCCACTATTTTGGGTAGGGCTGGAAAGAGTGATTCACCTAGAACGAAGGTCTGATCCGAAAGAGGGCCATACGGCGTGGCCGCAGCAATTACGGGCGAGATGCCTATTCTTTCGCATAGGTGAACGTCATCAGGTGTGAGTTAACCGGTCTGTTCTTCAGATCGTAAGTAGTGAACCATTGCTGATGTTCGCCTCTCATCAGATGGCCACCTTCCAACCTAATGGGCTCATTCACCAGACTCAGGAAGAATGGCAAGCCCCATAGCCTGAAGTCAGCAGCAGCCAACCTGCCATCCCGGCTTTTGGTCGTCACATGTATATGGCCGTTTCCGAGGTCATTTAACGTCTCGCCTTTCACAGCCACCCGGTACAACCCCATCGGTGGTTTGAATCTCTCCAGCCCGAAGACTATCCTGACCCACTCCTCCGTGGGCATATTTGACTTACACTCAGCGTCAACCGGAAGACCCGGCCTACCGCTTAGGTTGATGTTGATGAGGGTCTTCAGACACCAGCGTTCAAGCAACAGCATGTCCGTGGTGAAGTATTTCACCGTCCAGTGTCGAGTACGGATGTTCTTCCGTCTCGCGTACAGGTCACACGCTTCTATCAGCGTGTCGAGCGTCTGTTTCGATGCACTGTCCAGTCCACTGAGAGCACTGTTGTGATGGCGACAAAGAAACCCGGATGTTAGGCTCGCTATCCCAATTTCCTTCTCTCTTTCCCTGCACCACGGGAGCCCTCTGACCTTAACGTTTCCATTAAACAGGCACTCCGATACCAGATGCTCTTGGGACATGCCTCCATCGCAGTCTCCAAGGCAATTGGCCCAACACTCGCTGTAGTCGGATAGTTTCTTCTCTGTCATTGCTCTGAGAAGCAGTTTACTCCCAAGGCACAAGAGGTTCGGTTGGGGTCAAATGTCCACGGAGCGTCAGCAGTGTATTGTGTACACCATTATCTCTCTCCGTCTCCGTACTCTAGAAATAGCGAAGGTATACTGTACCACTGCATCTCTCTGTATTGATAATGGTTATTAATCAATCTGTATGTTTGTGTTTACGTTGATAGAGGTAGCAAACGCACAACGAATGTCACCACCAGCAGCTGTCCGATTGGGCCGTGAATGCGATAGGGCTGCTAATCTTTGAAAGAACAATGCCAGAGCGACATTCAATGAAACAAGTGACACTGATTACAGACGGAGCCTGTGTCGGCAACCCCGGCCCCGGCGGATGGGCGTTCATCCTGCGCTATGGCGAACGCTGCAAGGAAGGATCTGGCGGCACCTGCGACACCACGAACAACCGGATGGAGATTACGGCTGCGATTGAAGGCTTGAAGGCACTCAAAGAGCCTTGTGAAGTCCTGCTCATCTCCGACAGCCAGTACGTCATAAAGGGACTCATGACGTGGCGGTTCGGATGGCGCAAAAAGGGCTGGATGAGAAAGGCGAAAGAAGGAATGAAGGGGGAAAGGGAGCCGGTGCCAAATGCGGACCTGTGGCAGGAACTGGACGTCTTGGCTGAGACGCATACCATTCGCGGTGAATGGGTCCGGGGGCATTCTGGTCATGCGGACAATGAAAGGTGTGATCAGCTCGCAGAAGCTGAAGCTGGCCGACAGGCCGAGTTGCGGAAAGGGTCAAGCCGCCCCACAATCAAGGTATAGACCTGTCATAAAGTACCCGCTGCTGGCACAGAGAGGCCGCCAGAGCCGTCCGTAGCAGCGCAAGGTGGCTGTGCTCCTGATTTTCGCCTCAAGTCATTTCTGCCCAGCGGAGGCGCATCGCTCCCCATCAATCATTCGACCCGGTCCAGCCTCGCGTTATAGGTTAGTGAGAAACTCCAAGAACGCCGAATCATCCCGCCATCGAGTGCGTGAATCTTGCGGACTCAGCGTGTTTAAGGCGTTTTGAAATCGTTCGGGAGTCAGTTGAAGGTATCGTTCCGTCGATTCAAGTCCGGCATTACCCATATATGCTCCCAATGCAGGTAGCATCCGGTTCAAATCTTCTCTTCTCTTTATCCATGAAGTGATCCGATGGACGGCGAACGTCGCTCTCAAATCTCGGAGGCACGGTCTCTGACTGCTTTGACGATAACCAGCAATTCCTGCTGTTCTGCGAAGACGCTCAAAATAGTCGCGCAGTGCGCGGGAGGTAATTCTTGTCCCGTCGATCCTCGAAAAGAAGAACTCACTCTGGGTTCCCATGCGCTTCTGCCACACGCTATACTGCTGGGCCACTCGTAGGAGGTCCCTCGCGATTGGGACGCACCGACTGGCCTTGAGCTGGCTTCCAGAGAACTTGATGAGTCCATTCCGAAGGTCAATGTCTTCTTTGGCAAGCCTTGTTACTTCGCTGACCGTTGCGCCGGTTGCGTACAGCGTGAGAAGAGTTGCGCGTGTTGTGTTTCGATGTATCGTGTCATTTGCCGTCGCTAAAACGAGTGCCAGCCGCAGCAATTGTCGAAGTTCTTCGCTGGTGTAGATATATGGCAAGAAATGTGAACATTGTGCAGGTCGGTTGGGAGGCATCGGCAGCTCCGCAATCACACCATGAGCAGCCCAGTATTCAAAAAACCGTCGAAGAAGGCTATGTCGTCTGCGGAAGGCCGCACCCGACGTTTGAGGACGATCTAGAAATTCCGAAACGTGATGGACTGTGATTTGACTAATGGCCAGATTGCCCACAGCTCTTGAGAAGTCCCGGTATGTCATGTAGCCTTTCGCAAACGACACGCCTATAGCCTGTTTCCGTTGAACGTAGATGCGGATTCCTTCTTCAAGGGTCATAAGATCCCGCGGAGACTAAACTTCGCCACACTCCTTAGGGAGTCGGTGTCAAATTTGGCATAGCTGCTAACGGATCGCAGGTCGCTATGTCCTAAGAAGTCGGCTATATCCTTAAGGGGAGACCCTGTTCTCAGAAGTTGGGTGGCACAGGCACGACGCAGAGTGTGTGGTCCGAATTGTTCGGCTAGGATGCCAAGCTTCTTTATGCGGGGGCTGATAATCGCGGACGTCGAATGCCCCGAAACCGGACGGTAGGGAGGATTCAGCGTGACGAAAAGATTACGGCAGGGACATTTTGGCCGTATCTTTTCTAGATACAGTGCGATTGCTTCACCCACTTCATTTTGCAGAGGAAATTGTTGGGTCTTCTCTCGCTTGGCTCTCCGCACCGTGATAGATCCTCTGCGCCAATCGATGTCCTCAAGCATCAGACCTCTCACTTCGGCTGAACGAAAGCCATAGATCGAAAAGAGCAGGATCATTGCTTTGGCTCGCAGGTCGTCGGCTTTTAAAGTTCCTATGGAAGCGATTAATCGCCGCACTTCTTCCCACGGAGGGCCACTTAGGTTCTCTGCAACCCGTGGCAAGCGGGGGCCGGAAATGCTCTGTCGAATCCCGTAGGAGCACCATCGTTGCTGTTCTGCATATTCAAAGAACGTCCTTAATGCAGCGCAGTGTGCAGCAAGCGAGGAGCGTGACCAATCTGCTCGCTTCGCTTCCAAAAACGTCTCGATGTCTAACGCTCGCACATTTGAGAATTCGGGACAATACGAGTGCAGCCAATTCAGGAAGGTCGAAATACGAGATCGATAGCTCTGAAGGGTCTCCAAAGCCAGACCGCGCTGCAAGCGCATGGCGTTCAAGAATTCGGATAAGAGATTGTCGAATGGAGGAATTGGTTTGGACACCGGGAGGAGGACCCCTTGAAATCGGAGCCAATTCGTAGCTACCACTTGGAATGTATATCTGGACGCCCGGTGTCGAGGAGCTTCCGATTCATCAACCCAATGCTTGCTCCCCTGCACGATCTCATCCATCCTGACGGGCCGGGATGATTCCAATTTGAGCAGCCGCACAACATGGAGCAGCATGGAGGCGACGTTCCGAACACGCTCTCGACGTGTACCGATCTCAAACAAATATGTTAAGTATCTCTCGCGTTCCTTCAGACATGGAGCCTTGCGATGTTTCTCGCAAATCCTCTCGATAAGAAAAACCGAATTTATCATGGATGTCCTCATCGAGAACCATAGCGATTGGTCGCCGGCGTTTTGTCGGTTATTCGTCAGTAGCGATTGACAAACGGACTGCGTATCTATCGTACCCTCCAATCCGACACCCGAATATCACAGCAGATTCTCTGGCCGTGTGCTAGGCTTTTTTCAATTTCAAAGGAGATGTAATATGCGGATATCAAGAATAGGGTCCTTGCTCCTGTTCCTCTCTGCTTCTGTCCTATGGGCAGGATCGACCCTCTCAACCACTGAAGCAGCCAAGCACATCGGAGAACGCGCTACCGTCTGCGGCAATGTTGCCAGCGAGCACACGGCAACTACGAGCCGTGGTACTCCGACGTTCATCAATTTGGATAAGCCTTACCCCAGCCAAGTTTTCACGGTACTTGTGTGGGGCAGCGACAGAGCCAGTGTAGGAACTCTGCCGCACAGCGGCCAAATCTGTGCGACGGGAACCATCACCGAGTATCGTGGAACGCCGGAAATCGTGCTTCACGGTGCTCAGGACTGGTACGTACCGAAATAGCTAGTCCACTGCACGGGCGGAGGAAATGAGACAACACTGCCGAATGTCAGAACTCCATATCGGACTGAACGAAACCCTTCTCTACGAGTATCCGCCTCCGCGCCTCGTATCGCTCTTCGGTATCTAGCAGTAACGGCCACTGCTCCGTCTCGATTTGCTCAAACATGAACTGCCGGTCAACTTCGCTCCAGCGTCCGCAAGACTGCTGGACGACAAAACCGGGCTGATAGCTCTCGGTCCTGTCGAGCAGTTCCAGCACCCAATACTCCTGTTCGTCAATGGGCTGGTCAGATTCGCCGGGTCTGGAAAGAACTTCCTGCATGACAATCATTGATCTTTCACTCCAGACCTGTGATATTTGCTCGTCTCGGGGTTGGATTCTTAAACGTCATTGCGCGGAGCGTCATCGTCCAAAGACCAGTACGCTTAGGTAGATTAGGACGGCCAGAAGCGGAAGTGAGCCGAACCATATCAGCCAAAGGCGCGACAACGGGACAGGCTGCACCCAGCGATTCGTTCGGTCCGTGTACAGACATGCATTGCTGATGACGTAGCATTCTGTTTCCACATCGGCAAATGAGGGACGGCGAATAACCATGCCATCGTTTGCCAACTCGACGGTGACGTCTTCTATGCAGTTCATGGGCGATGTGGGTTATTGTCGCTTCCCATTGTGGCCCTTAAATCGCGTCCATGCCGGTGACCTTAATCACAGTCTTCACAGAAGAACTTCGGGCCGCACCAGCCAACGTGAGGCGCATCCCCCACCCCACCCCCGGCATGGGATCGAGGTACTACATCAGCGGTACACTGTATTAATTGCAGCGCGTCGACGCCCGAAAGCGTTTCGACTTCTGGATGGAGATGCAGAGGAAGGGAACTCCGCTCCCGGTCACATGGCTCCCTGAGCCTTATCAATCAGAGATGAAGAAACCTGAGCATTAGGGAGATCGCAACCCGACTAAACCGAGTGAGGGGCTCCCCATTCTTTGGACCGTTCCGAATCCCTGACAATTTAGCGACATTCTTCCACTCGTCACCGCGTCGATGCCCAATAGTCTGGTGGTTTAATGTTGGTGATACGACATGCCATTTTTGAGCCTCAATCCGAGCCGTGAGGACTATTGGCGTTCCGTCGTCTTGTTTGGCCTCAACAGCGCCTCTTTCAAGTTCGCTCTTGCAAAATCTCTCCTTGAATTTGCGCCATCCACGCAGAGCTTCGTCCGACTAGATGAACTGGCCGTTCCGTTCATCAAGCATCTCGCTGAGCACCTTAAGATTTCAGACAAGCAAGGAACTTCCCGTTCTAGTGGTTTCCTCAACTCCGTGCGTCGGTTCAAGTCCGGCGAAATCGATTTGAACGCAGTCGGGAAGATCACAGTGTCTCACGGTTTCGACAACGTCATTGATGCCTTCCACGTAGTTAACCGTGATCCTATTCCGGTTCGTTTCTTCACTGACGAGCGGAAGAACAAAGGAGGCATCGTCATCACCGATGAGCTTTTCAAGCTCAAAGAGTCTGTGCAGTTTCTTAATTTGTCGCCGGAAGCCGAAGGGCGGTGGCGACTCGTAGAGACCGCATGGCAACTCAAGCTCAATCCTGCATTGTTGATTGTCCGTTTTGACCCGCAGTCGTCCCTTCTCTTCGCGAGAGATGAGAGACGAAGACGTATCGACGTCACCTCTTCCCGTCAAGCACTGGACGGATACCAGAAGGGAAAGTGTTTTTATTGTTTCAGAGACATCAGCATCGATCCCGCCAATGCCGACCTTGCTGACGTTGACCATTTCCTTCCGCACACGCTTTTATTGCGGGGCGAAACGGAAGAGAATTTAGATGGCGTTTGGAATCTCGTATTGGCATGTCGCGAGTGCAACAGGGGCGAGAGGGGCAAGTCTGCACGGATTCCCGAACTGAAGTACTTGGAGCGACTACACACGCGCAACACCTTCCTCATCGATAGCCACCATCCGCTCCGCGAAACGCTAATCGCCCAAACCGGCCTAACCGAACAGGCTCGACAGCAGTACCTACAAGCCCATTACAACGAGGCAAAGCGGCGGCTCATCCATGACTGGTCGCCACTTGAGGAGATGGAGGCCGCGTTTTGAGCGAGACGATTGCATACTACGAGAAGAATGCGGAGAAGTTCTTCAAAGATACGGTTCAGGTGGACATGTCAGCCCTCTACAAGCCATTTTTGGCTCTCCTACCACCGAATGGAAGAATTCTCGATGCCGGGTGCGGCTCAGGACGGGACAGCCTGTATTTCAAGCGGCACGGATATCAGGTTGAGGCATTTGATGCCTCACTCGAAATGTGCCGCCTCGCTTCCGCTCATCTTGGACAGCCAGTGCATCAGAAGACCTTTGACGAGGTTGGATGGGACTCAGATTTCGACGGTATCTGGGCGTGTGCATCTTTGCTGCATGTGAGGCGAGATTCCATTGATTCGGTTATTGAGAGGCTATGCCACACACTTGGACCCAGCGGAGTGATGTTCGCCTCTTTCAAGCTTCGCGACGACGAATGGGAACAAGATGGTCGCTTCTTCAACGGCTATGATGAGGCATCATTTCCGCAGCTAATCACACACCATCCGGCATTGCTCCTACGCTCAATCTGGGTTTCCGCAGATGAAAGGCCGGGGCGCAAGAATGAGAAGTGGTTGAATGCTCTGCTGCAACGGATTCACGAATAGTGCTCACTCGACAGCGATCCTCGTTGAAGCCTCCCGACACGCGCCAACTCCGCCATCGCAGGATCGTAGACCCAAATGCCTGTGCTCGCAGTATCGACTCGCGTCAACATCGGTTCAACGTGTTCACCATCGTCAAGCCCGAGCATGGTCAACTGGATCACAAAGCGGGTGAAGTCAGTGCCGCTGGCAGTGAGCACAACCTCGCCGCTCCGCATTTTGCGCCCCTCCCAGTTCTCTTTGACTTTGGAACGGGCAAGAACAACTTGATGCTGGCTTTTCAGGTATCGAGATCGATAGCACATGGACTGATACTCAGTGGTCTCCTTGTAGCTATGCGGGTCGAACCAGTAACAGGAAACGACGTAAGAAGGGTCTCGATGATCGTCCAGCCGCAAGCCAGTGAAGCATATTGACACCGGAAACCAAGCCAGCGGAGGGGCTTCGCCTTCCCAAACCGGCTCAATTACGCAGGGAATGAATGACGCGAACCCCCCGAAACGCAGCGCGTGAATGATCTGCTGTGAAGTTCTAGGAAACCAGTTTTGCTCAGGCATGATGCTCTGCGTTTCCGAAAAAGCACCAAGAACAGAAATGCCGCTCGGATAGCGGCATCAGCGGAGACCTGTTGCGGATATTCGCCACATCCAAGCAAGATGCTTGAAGCCACCTTGCTCTCCGAAGCAGGTTGGCGCACTGGCGATTCTGCCAGCGACTCTTGATGCTGAAAGGAATCTTAGCATACAAGGATGCGGCCCTTCGGAACTCAAGAAGCAGTCACAAATTGTGGCACTGCGGTAGCCACTCAAATAGTTTAGCGACGCCATTCACTTTTTTGTATGGTTGATTCCTAGCACTGGCAAGAATTCCAATCAGTGACCTCGACAACTCCCGTCTCTCCCGAAGTTCCTCCATCTTAGCCTTGACGTATTGACCTCCGAATGTCAAACCGGGAATCGCTGCTATCAATGGTGCAAGGTGGGGAACAAGAAGCGTTCCAACCGAAAGCCAGCCGCTTGCCGCAAGCCTTCGGTATTGTGATTTATATTTTTCCTCGATCCTTCGGGCCTCCGAAGTGTGCTGGTTAAGTAAAGTACCAATACCTTTCGACACCTCCGATGCTACTCGATCTAGATCCGACAAATCGGCCTCGTTCAGGATGGAAGCTGCTTTGGAAAGGTGCTCTCTAAAATGCTCATTCTCATTGTTCAGACGCATCGCAACTAAGGCATCCACATCACGCGGCGAAAGCCATTCAAATTGTCGTTGGCTGAGTGCGTTTACCGTAGCGCGTGTAACGGGTGAGATTGCGTCCTGCGTTTCAAGCATATCCTCATTAGCGGAGACGCATAACTTGAAGTAGTATTCTTGTTGTTCGACCGACAAGAGCGGTTGTGCTCTTAGTTCGTTTGCGTTCTCAGCTAAGTGGTACTGTGGTTCAAGTCTTTCAAGGATGGCATTGCACACAAACTGTGATTTGGAAAGACCCGCTAGTTGCTCGATGTGTTCCGTGGATCGCCAAGAGGTGACTTCACGCCGATAACGCTCAATCGTGGCTTCGAGTGGTTCGCCCACAGGACCGCCCGGAGCGATGAATAGATTCGCTCTCTGAACAGCGTCGAGGAACTCCTCTCCATTAGACGTCGCGAAGTCCGTCACATCATTGATCGAGGCGAGTGGCGTCCTTAGGATGTTGGAAAGAATGCCCGAGATGAAATTATTAATGAAACCCTGAGTTATTGGGTCCTTTTTTGCAAGGATCCTCTCGTAACTCGGAAACACTAAGACAGGGGGAACTGCACACTCCGAATCGACTAACGGCTTGAGGCGCAAAAGAAAGAACATCGCTTGAAGTAACTGAATGTGCCGAAACCTCTCTTCCGGGCGGTCCGTTTCAATCCATGCAAAAACCGGATCTGGTATCAAGACCGTATCCGAATAGAGGATCAAACGACGTGTCGCGTTTAACTGGCTCTCTCCGAATCGGCTCCCCCCACCAAGGACAGCCTTCATGCCGCCTTGTTTCTGAGCGGCTCCAAACGGCTGGCTTCCATATCGAGAGTAGAGTTCCCAGAGTCGCGGCATCCCCCATTCGGCCGCCTTCATTACCTCTGGGGCGCGATCTTTCAGTGTAGGAACCGTCTCATTGAACTTGTCGAGCGCAGCGAAGTTCTTAGCGGTCTTCCCTGTGGATCGCTGAAAGAATTCATCGAAGAGCGAAAACAATTCCCGCTGGTATCCGATCATGTCGAACATATGAGAGCGAGTATAGCCCTGTGGGTTTCTGAGGTTTATTGAGCGGAGTATGCGCGAAAAGGACAGGCAGTAAAATCGGAAGCGATCACATGCATTTGTGCAAAATCGACAAGACAATCATTGAAGGCGATTTTCCGGTTCCGAGTGGATTATCGTCGACTTCGTCCTTTTAAAACGTTCGCCTTTCGATTAAAACCGGCGTGGACCGAGTGGCTTGGCTGGTGGGTTCCGAAGCTGGCGGTGGTACGTGGGGTTCCCGGCACCGGTACGCTGCCTCCTAACAATCGTCTCTGCTCATGCCGTCGCCCGGATGTATGTGTCGGGGGCCGGTCCCACCTGCGACGGGTGAGGATAAGATTCACTCTATATTCGCCTATAATGGTGGCATGAACTCAGACGGTGAATCAAAGCGGCGCGTCCTGATGCAGTTCATGGATCGGACGGGGTGGCACGTCTCATTCCTAGAGTCGGACTGCCAAACCGCGTTGCCGCTCAAACTCACGTTTGCGACTGAGGCGAAGATTCGCACGATGCACCAGCGGTTTGGTTCACCATTACTGGAGGATCAGCAAGCCTTTGAGCGCGGATTGAGCATCGGCAGGGGTGGTGTGTGGCTCACACTAAATGAGCAGCAATACGAGAGGCTCAAGCGGACGCGATAGGCCGGAACCAATTCGACTATCTCAAGATGTGCATGATGAGTGTCACCGTGCAGACAGCGAAAGTAGGCTTAGAATCCCTCCAACTGGTCCGACCCAAGGAGGACAACGGTGAACCTCAAGGAAGGAACGCGGCGGCTGGCCCTGCTCTTGGGAGCCGCCGGGGCAATTCTGGGCGGATTTGCCTCATACTTGGAACTGAAAGACGTCCTGAACCAAAGAGTGCGACACGACAGATTTGAGCAGTTGGCGGCTTCCGATATTGTGCGGCAGGAACGTCAAAAGTTGAAAATGGATCTTCCTCGACTCACGAATCCTACAGTTACCGATTCGAGCGGGTGGGAGTCTGGAGTTTATCCCATTGCGACCGGCATCAAGACAATCCACTGGGGCAAGGATTACGGCGTCTATTCAATCGAAACTGAAGACGGCTTGACTTTTTTTCCAACACCGACACCTGCCGCATACAACTACCTGCTGATTGTGCTTTGGCCTTGTCTTGGGTTCTTCATTCCGTGGGGCGCAATTCGCGCAATTGGATGGGTGGGAGCCGGACTTATGAAAGGTGAACATTGAGGTACATCCGAAAAGTGAGATGACTATGTACAGAATCCTTCGCGCATTGCCCCTGCTGGCTGTGCTCAAAGCCATTCCCATATTCTTTGTATTTGGCGTTCCTCTGGCCGCCCAAGCACCTTCAATTGAAACGCTTACACTCTCCCTCAAGACAATCAGCAAAGCACTATCCGGTTGCCGTGAAACCTACACGATGGTTCAACCCGGAGCTTCCGCTCCACTCGTTAGACTGGTGATTGGCGCGGCATATGACAAAGACCTAAAGAGCCTAGACGAAGCTACAAAATTCACTGATTTTCTTGTTGCAAATCCAAGCCGCATTACCGGCCAAGCCCTCGTTGGCGTTCTCTCGACTTCTGATGATTTTTCAATCGGCGTAGGCTCCACTCAAAGCGACATTTTGAGAGCCGTCATGCGCGAAGATCCAAAGATCACGCCGCAAATGGCAGACGGGCTTGTATCTCTTGCAACGTCTTTGGGCGAATGTCAGAAGTCGCTTTTCAACGCAGGAGATGATTACGTAGAACTTGTGATGCGATTTGTTGGTTCAGAGGACCAAACACTAGCCGCTCTAAGAAGTAAACGGCAATGAACATAGTAAGGCGTCTTAGCCCCCGACCCTTGCCGATTCGTATGGTTATGCGACAGGATGGAACCGGATCGGGAAGTGACCCCCCTTTCGAGCCGGATTGCTGACGTTTTGGCCCCACCGGCAAAAGCCTAGCGAACGCACCCGCCGAAGTCCTCCGGCTACCCTGTGTCGATGCTTCAGGTACTCCGATCTCGCTGATCCGATTGGCGGTCGCTCATGATGGGCATCGTCACCGCTGATCTTGCTCCCGGCACTCCCGGCGATTGGCAGATCGGGATATCTGGATCAAACCCCGCTTGAACAGGCCAGGCAGACCGGTCATGAGTCTCTGACTAATCCTTCGATGTTCACCAGAGACAGATTCCTCACGCCGCGTTCCACGCCGTTGTAGTACCTCCCATGGAATCCTCCGCCACGTTGCTGCGTCCTCATGCCGCGCCAACCTACCAAAGGCTCACGGCACAATTACGCGCATTTGGTGCGGTCTTCGCCATCAGGACCAGTCGGCAAAAAGGCAGTCGGCAAAGAAGTACGCTTGCGCCGGACTTTCGGCGGAAAACTGCGAGAACTGCGACGGTGATTCCTTTTCCTTGTCGTCGTGGAACTCGCGACAATAGCTGCAATAGCGATTGCGCACATCGTTCTCGTTCCAACTTGTCAGTCCGCAATCGAGGCAAGTGATACACCTGCCGTTGTCGCTGATCGCAATCACGTAAGTACATATCATCTGCTACCGCCTTTCTGCAAAGAAAAGAGGCCCGGTTCTCACTCCGGGCCACACTCTCTAAACGCTTACCGACAAGCGCGAATTTTCAACACCGTAACAAAACTCCAGCCTGATCAGCATGAAGGATACGTGCGAGCAGCGGACGCACCGTGGAAATGTGCTTCCTTTTGTGAGCGTAAGGACTTCTTCGCCGGTATGGGGCGGGTAATGCGTGATGCGATAGTTACCGGAGTTGGGAACGACTTCGCCGACAGTAAAAACATTGTCCATAGCCGATTTGTCCTCCAGATCACACACCATTGGAGATGGGATGAAAGCGCCTCAGAAAGGTTTTCCGTGCGACAAAGGGCATCAGTGGAAA
>Ga0206867_1020_pt1 | contig 40172 bp, 41 predicted proteins | sample Alteio_BWOrgCont_37_FD_152905 | JGI IMG/M metagenome (GOLD analysis project Ga0206867, IMG submission 152905) | Enriched cells from forest soil in Barre Woods Harvard Forest LTER site, Petersham, Massachusetts, United States -... | ecosystem: Environmental > Terrestrial > Soil > Temperate forest >...
GTCAGTAGATAATCATCGGCTGCTTTTTTACTCTTGGCATATTCCACCGGCGATTTATCGACACCCAAGGCTGAAATTTGAATGACTTTTTTTACCCCTGTTTTAACGCAGGCATCAAAGAGAGCACGCGGTGCTTCATAATGCGTCGCCCAAATGATTTTTTTGTTCGGGTGATATAGAATTCCAACGCAATTAATAATGGCATCGATATTTTTAAGCCGCGGTATCCAGTGTTCAACTGTCGTGTCCTTAATAAAATTGCAGGAAATAATTTCGGCGGTAGGAAACAGACGCTTAGTGTAGAGTGTATTGCGCGCACAGCAAGTGACTTGGTGCCCAGCCGCAAGCAGATCAGTAACGATCTGAGAAGCAATAAACCCAGAAGCACCTGTAACTAAGATATTCATTCTAAACCCCGTAGGTCGATCAATAAGTACCGTCCATTCTGATTGTTCCTCCTGAAAATCTCAGGTATCAACAGTAGAAAAAATGCAGCCATTCTTAATAGCTTCCTTGGGGCGCTATCGATTATTATTTTAAACATAATATTGTCTCTGGCATTAGGGCAATTACATTTTTCATGTCGCCAATGCTTTTAATACTACTTTAGGTGCTTTTTCTATCCGAGAGCCTAATTATTCGCCGTTTCACTTACCAGCCTTTTTATCATGTGAAGCTTTGAACTCACTCACATTTGTTTTGGCCCGACTTTCCAAAGCGTGCTTATACGTTTGCAATTCTTTCAGGCTGTCCACGGGTGACCACCAAGATATGAGTAGTTTAGAAGCTGTTTGCAACCAAGTAGTTGGCTCTTGCTTTAATAGTTTGCCAAGGGCATTTCGCCCTTGCAAAACCGCATTTACTAAATTCAATCGCTGATCGGATGTGAATTGATTCTCAGGATTATCTAAAAATTTAATCAAGTGCTTTTGCAAATCTGTGTAATGATTATAAATTTCTTGTTTATCTGGTAAGGAAATGCCATCGATATTTTTTTGATTGATTAAAATGGATATAGCTACATCCCACTGATCATGGGTAATGGCGGAAGCTATAGGGCTCTCTGAATCCTGTATACTTAAGCCTAATTTCTGCGACACTGTCGGGAAAAAAACTTTCAGAAAGTTAATTCGAGCTTCTTTGTCTGTTGGATCTATCAATTTTCCCAGTGCATTATTGCCATCAACAACATCAATTAGTCGGTTTTTTTGTTCCTTCTCAGTTAAGGTTTGCACAAACTCACAAAATGCTTTCGTTATGGAACGAATACGGTGTTTTATTTCATCTTGATCATTTTGCGTTAAGACATTGATGTCACGCATGTTCATTAAAGGAAAAACAGTGTTTTCCCATTGTCTGTTTCTAATGAAGACCGTCAAAGGATTGTCGGTTTGCGAGGATTCCAGGTGTTGCGCCAATGCGGGAAAGTATTTTTTTAACTCTAACAATAAGGTATCTTGATAGTGAGACTGTTGATAGATCTTTTCAAAAAATGCCGCTGCGGGTAATTGAACCAGTCTCTCATTAAATTTAAAGGCTTGTAATTCCCTTATCATCGCCGCCTGTTTTGCCGTTATTTCACTGGAGACAAGATTCATGGATTGCATGGCATGCTGCAAATAGGCGGCCGCTGATTGATCAGCCATTACAGAGTCATGTGCAATGTGGTCGATCAAAAATACATTATCCCGCGTCTGTAATCTATTATAAAAACCACTATATCGGATTGCGTCACCTGCCGATTCAGCATAGTCCCCTCGCCACGCGACTAATTGCTCATCCGGTAATGGCAGGTGAAAATTGTTTTCGGACCCATTCCAAAGCGATTTTTCCGCTTCGGGTAGACTATTCCAAATCATTTGAAGACGTAAAATATCTTTTTCAGCCTGAAAAATGGCCATGATTTCCAGCCAAAACTTTCCTCTATTTCGTTTAATTTTTTCCTGCAATCCATCAATGTTTCTAACATCAGGGTGATCTGTGTTGATGTCGTTGCGCACCATATTGGATAAATGGTCTGGATGGATGTGTCTTAAAAAGCTTGCGCAACTTTTCGCAGAATATAAGCCATTTTCAAATATATGGTCTAATATCTTATCAGTGAAAAATCCAGTAAACTTCAATTTTTTCTGTGAATCTCTGCCCGCGCAAAGCGAGGGACAAAATCGACCTAAATAATCGATTTGTTGTATTTGAGCAGAGTCATCTGGCACTTTATATGATTTTAAGAATGGATCACCTAGACTTGCAAACACTAACTGCGTGCAATACGAATATAAAACCTGAAAGATTATTTGATCTAATACGGCTTGATTCTGTTTGTTCTTCTGTATTAGCTGGTCCAAATTTAAAAAACGAATCACATTGGGCTTAAGGTTTCCCTGAGCATCCAACAAATCCTGACACCCTTGCTTAATGATGCTAGCCAGCAAGTCTTTTACTTTTTCTTCTACTTCAGGACGGGCAACAATTTGCAAGGCGTCATCTTCAACCTTCATCTCAAACTGGCCTTCTCTAATAAGCGTTTCATAACGCCTAAGCCAATCATTTTTAGTTTCGGTTGGCACAGCGCTAAACTGGTGCCCCTCTACAACATATTCCAAGGGAAATTCATTAAATACCCTCCCCAACTCCCCAATCAACCCATCTTCCAATGCCTTCGCCTCGCGTGACCGCGCTGCAGTCAAAATAGAAGGGCTTACGGAATCAGAAATATTCTCCAAATAGGTATCAAATCGGGTTATCACAGTGTTCTCCTGTACGTTTTATGCTATGAGTATAGCATGTCGTTTTGTTTATTGGCCTTATGGTTGGTGTATTTTACGGATGTACAAAAAAGAAAGATCTAGCTTCTTCTGGGTCATTCTACATTCCATGTAGTATATTCAATAAGATAGATGGCTCTCAATAACTATTTGTTGATATAGCTATTAAATAGTAATACTATTAGAGAGCAAACTTATCATCTGGATAAGCCATGAAAATGCTAGCTCGCTTATTAAAAATGGATCTCCCGCCAAAACAGTCCGCCTTTTTATGGGGGGCTAGGCAAACAGGTAAGTCGGTATATTTGAAGCAGCATTTTAAAATTGCCGTGTATTATGACCTCCTAAACTCCCATGATCTCGCTAGATTGACTAAGTCGCCCCATCTTTTGGGCGAAGAAATAATGGCACTCAACGCAAACCAACTAAAAAACCCCATCATCATTGATGAGATACAAAAAGTTCCCCAACTGCTTAATGAGATACACTGGCTGATTGAAAACCGGCAGGCACAATTCATTCTATGTGGCTCGAGTGCTCGAAAATTAAAAACGCAAGCTACCAATTTGTTGGGCGGCAGAGCTTGGCAATATCATTTCTTTCCTCTAACCTTTGCAGAAATTCCCCATTTTGATTTATTAAAAGCTTTACAACACGGTCTTATTCCCAAGCATTATTTATCCGGACCTGAGCATATCACCGATCATCTTGAAGCCTATGTTGATATATATCTAACCGATGAAATCCGCAATGAAGGTTTAGTGAGAAATCTAGCGGGATTTGCGAGGTTTTTGGATGTTGCTGGTCTAACCAACGGCGAAATGATTAATGCCAATAATATTGCCCGCGATTGTGGAGTAGATCGCGCCACCGTTCAAAGCTATTATCAAATTTTGATTGATACCTTGGTAGGTTATTTTGTCTACCCCTACCGAAAAAAAGTTAAGCGCGATCTGATAACAGCCACGCCAAAGTTTTACCTATTTGATGTAGGCGTTGCCAACTTTTTAGCGCAACAAAAGATCATGAGCTTAAAAGGGATGGCGGCGGGGAAAAGTTTTGAGCATTATATTTTAATGGAGTTGACTGCCTATATCAGCATCAATCGACGGCGGCTAGACATCAGTTATTGGAGAACGAAAACGGGGCTGGAAGTTGATTTTGTTATTGGACAAGCTAAGGCTGCTATCGAAGTCAAAATCAGCGAACAAGTGCATAAAGAAGACTTGAAGGGATTGCTTGCTTTTGGCGAAGAGCATCCTCAGGCAGAGTTGATAGTTGTATCCCTAGATAAGCGTTCACGAAAAATTGATATTGACACGAAACAAGGCATTACTATACTTCCTTACAAAATATTTTTAAGCAAACTGTGGGGTGGGGGGTTGTTTTGATCTTTTGCAATTTTATTTAAATAAGGCAACAAAGAGGCAGAGGTAGCTTCAGAAAAGCTTGAGGATCTCATTAAAGATACAGAATCAGCCGTCGCTTCTCATCAGCTTCCCAGTTCCAGGAGGTTTGGAAACTAAAAACCAATTATGAGTATTTTTTTCGAAACTGAACGTCTTTTTGTACGATTTCCAACATTGGAAGATAATACCATTATCCATACACTGGAAACTGACGCCAATGTCATGCGTTACATTGGTGACGGCTCACTGAGCTTCCCTGAAAGAACGCTGGCCAAATTGAAAAAAGATATAGCACACTTTTCCAAGCATCATTTTGGAACCGGTTTAGTTTATGAAAAAGCATCCCATAGCTTCGTTGGGCAAGCTGGATTAACCTATCTTGAATATAATGAGGCTCAACCCAATATTGAACTGGATTACCTATTACTCAAGGTATTCTGGGGGAAAGGCTTTGCGACCGAATTAGCCAAAGGATCGCTTGACTGGGGTTTTAAAAACCTACCCGTAAACAAACTCATCGCCGTAGTTGACCCTCGAAATCTCAAATCGCAAGAAGTTGTAAAAAAAGCCGGCCTAAAATTCATTGAAGATATTTGGTGCTATAACAAAACAGTAAAACTATTTGAAATTCAAAGATAGTTACCGTTCATTAATTTCCTTTTCTGGTGAATATGGTTATAATCCTGAGCCGCGTCAAATGATGGTAAAGATCATTGGCCAGATAATCATACCTTTACTGTCAATCATTTATGCAAAATCTCCATTCTTATACCTGAAAACCTTCAAATTGTTTATTTCGCATTAAGACTATCTCGCTACAAGATGACAGGGGATATGTCTGACAGACTGCTTTTACACTAACTCGCACATTTTAATATATTGCAGGAAGTACGCCAATGACGTATACTACTAGCGTAGTGTTTATCGAAACTTCACTATTTACAAATTTGATTTCAAAATATCTAACTGATGACGAATACAGGGAGTTGCAACAATACTTGATGACTTATCCCGATGCTGGTGATCTCATCCGCGGCAGCGGCGGAATTCGAAAGCTTCGATGGGGAAGGCAAGGGATGGGTAAATCAGGGGGTATTAGAACCATTTACTACTGGGCTAAATCAAGCGACCAAATTTATATGTTGACGGTTTATAGCAAATCCGAGCAGGAGAATATCAGCATCTCAAATTTAGCCAAAATAGCAAAACAATTAGGGGGATTAAAATGAAAGAAAAACGAGACCTCGGCCAGGAGATTCTGCAAGGCATCAATGAAATTAAAGAATGGCAGCGTGGTCATAAAAAATTAAAAGTAACGCGCATTGCCTTACCAACAGCCCATGACGTTGCTGGTATTCGCTTTAACTTGGGGCTCAGTCAGGAATCGTTTGCCATTTTCATGGGTGTCAGCGTGGCCACTTTACGCAACTGGGAACAAGGTCGACGCGAGCCACAGGGCCCAGCTAGAAGCTTATTACTTATCGCCAAAAAAGTGCCAGGCGCATTTTTGAAAGCCTTTAAATTTAATCGGAAGGCGGCTTGAGGCATTTTTTGATATTCTTTTTCTTTCGGATTTTATAAGGGGTGTTTAAATACTAACCTTATTTCCTTCCAAATCCCCCCCCTCGATTCCCTGCTTTGCCACCCCAGCCTAGATAAAGTAAACTCATTATTCATCTCAATTACCTAGCGAAAGACAGGGAATGTTATGCAAGCGTAGTAATCAAATCTCTCATAACCAGTCTACTAGTTCATGGATGATCCTAGCTAGACAGTCGGCTTATTCTTTCGGTGATACATAATGAATAGAAATTTGGTTCTTATCCTTGGTGGCATTAAAATATTCAATGTTTAAATTTTTAACTTCATGATATTTCAAAACGAAATAATGACCATCTATAGGATAGAATCTATCGGATTCTTCCACAATTCCCTTATCATTTTGTAGTGTGCGTCGCGAAGCTGATACCAGAACTAGACGATCTATATTGCCTTCTCTATCTAAGAAGAAATTGTCCAAAAGGCCAACATATAAGTAACTGCTTCCTGCAATTTCCATTGTTGCTGCGATTTTTACTCCATCCGGCATTCCATCAATCCAATTGAAGCCTTTAAAAAGATAGTACCAAGGATTATCAATTCGAAATATCGGAAAACGATCGAGGTTATATTTTTTTATACCCCATCGTAGCGAAAACCCGCCCATATAAGCGGCTATATAAAGACACATGCAATATCTAACTGTATCCAAAATAGCGTGATTTGAAATGGAGAAGGCTTGGACTTGAGTCCCAGAAACTAAGAGCAAGATTGAGTCAAAATCAATTACTTTTCCCTGTAGTATAACTAGGAAAAATAAGCCTATTGCGTGTAGTAATACAGTAATAAACAAGCTTGCAATTGTTTTATGGGTTAAGGAAATGTTTAAGGAAACAGTATCGGAATTGTAATAGGCCAAGCTAAATATAAAGCCAGGCAATAGGAGCAATATAATTAACAGTGCGGAAAGAGTCATTGACTAAAAATTTTATTTTTTATTCTGGTTGGTAGGGTGCGTAATAGCTGATTTAAAACTTGCGGAGGCCTCGCGTTTTTCGTCTTTTTCATTAGATATAACCGAGGACTGGGTAAGACGTTTTTGCAATTCCCGAGCGAGTTTGGGGTCATTTAAAATACTGCGTAGTTTTCCACTCATCATAGCTTTCATTGATATAAACTCCGATATTCGTTTTCCCTTTTGCTATGCAATTAGTCTACACCAAGAAACCCAAATGTGCCATTAGCGGATTTTATAAAGGGGGTGTTTAAATACTAACCTGTTTTCCTTCCAAATCCCCCCAAATTCCCCGCTTTGCCCCCCAGCCCAGATGGTGTAAACTCATCATTCATCTCAATTACCCAGCGAGAAAGACAGGAAATGTTAAGCCGATTACTGACCCGTGCTTTTGGTAGCCGCAATCAGCGTGTGCTACGTCGTTTATGGAAAACCGTCGCTCAAATCAATGCCTTGGAGCAGGAAATATCTAGTCTCCCGGATGCTGCTCTGCGCGAAAAAACCACCGAATTTCGCAGCCGTTTGGCTCAGGGGCAGACGCTTGATAGTCTCCTCCCCGAAGCCTTCGCGGTAGTCCGTGAAACGGCCAAGCGGACGCTGAAAATGCGTCATTTCGACGTGCAGTTGATTGGTGGCATGGTGATGCATGAAGGCAATATCGCGGAAATGCGAACCGGTGAAGGTAAAACCTTGATGGCCACGCTGGCGGCCTATCTCAATGCCTTGCCAGGCGAGAGTGTGCATCTGATCACCGTGAATGACTATCTAGCCAAGCGTGACGCCGCCTGGATGGCACCCATCTATGAATTCCTGGGCCTTAGCATCGGCGTCATTCTCCCCAACATGCCGCTTCCCGAAAAACAAAAAGCTTACTCTGCCGACATCGTTTTCGGCACCAACAACGAATTTGGCTTCGATTATCTACGTGACAACATGGTCTTCTCCCCTTCAGAAAAAGTGCAGGGTAGGTTGCATTTTGCGATTGTGGATGAAGTGGACTCCATCTTGATCGACGAAGCGCGTACTCCATTGATTATCTCCGGTCCGGCGGGGGAAAGTACTGAACTCTACACCATCATCAACGACATCGTGCCCAAGCTACAACGCCAGAAGGAACCTGAGGCTCCTGGCGACTATTCAGTTGATGAGAAAACCAAGCAAGTCTTTATCTCGGAAGAAGGCCATCAACGTGTCGAAGAACTATTCTTATCCGCCGGTCTTATCAAAGAAGGCGAGAGTCTTTACGATGCCAACAACATCATTTTCATCCACCACTTAAACGCCGGTTTACGCGCCCATTCCTTGTTCCAAAGAGACGTGGATTACATTGTGCAAGACGGCAAGGCTGTCATCGTCGATGAGCACACCGGCCGCACCATGCCAGGACGACGCTGGTCGGATGGCTTACACCAGGCGATTGAGGCCAAGGAAGGTTTGGTCATTCACCAGGAAAATCAGACCCTGGCTTCTATTACCTTCCAAAACTATTTCCGTTTATATGACAAACTCGCTGGCATGACTGGAACGGCCGATACCGAGGCCTATGAATTTCAGCAAATCTACGGCTTGGAAGTGGTCGTTATCCCCACCGCCAAGGAGATGATCCGGCAAGACCTGGCTGATTTTGTCTTCATCCGAAGTGAGGAAAAGTTCAAGGCGATTGTGGAAGACATCAAGACTACCCATCAGACCAAGCAGCCTATTTTAGTCGGCACGGCTTCCATCGAGACCTCGGAATATTTGGCCAAGTTGTTGGTCAAAGAAAAAATTCCACATCAAGTATTAAACGCCAAATTCCATGAAAAAGAAGCCAGCATCATCGCCGAAGCAGGGCGACCTGGGGCGGTGACGATTGCCACTAACATGGCGGGTCGTGGTACGGATATCGTTTTGGGCGGCAGCCTTGAGGCTGAGTTGAAAACCTTGGGCGAGCCTTCGGAAGAGGAAGTGACTAAACGCACTAAGGCCTGGCAGGAACGGCACGATCAGGTTGTCGCGGCGGGCGGTTTGTATGTCTTGGGTACGGAGCGGCATGAATCTCGTCGCATCGACAACCAGCTGCGCGGACGTTCTGGACGTCAGGGTGACCCCGGTAAATCGCGTTTCTATCTCTCGCTGGAAGACAATCTCATGCGCATTTTTGGCGGTGAGCGAGTGCGGGCCTTGATGCAACGGTTTGGCGTGGATCAAGGCTTGCCTTTAGAATCGCGTTTGCTCTCACGCAGCATTGAAAACGCTCAGCGCAAGGTGGAAGCCTATAACTTCGATGTGCGTAAACAATTGCTAGAGTTTGACGACGTAGCCAACGAGCAACGTAAAGTGATTTACTCCCAGCGCGATGAATTGCTACGCGCCGCGGAGATTAGCGACACCATTTCAGCGATCCGTGAACGTGTGGTGGAATCTTTAGTCGACACCTATTTTCCCCCGCAAACGATGGAAGAGCAATGGGATGTCGCGGGTCTGGAAAGAACGCTGTCCAATGATTTCAACTCGACATTGCCCATTCAATCCTGGCTGAAAGAAGAGGTCACACTGGATGAGGAAGCACTGCGCGCCCGTATTTACACTGCCTTGAAGCAAAGCTATCAGGAAAAGGAAAAACACGCGGCGCCGGAAGTCATGCGTCAATTCGAAAAAGCCGTGATGCTGCAAACACTGGACAAGTCTTGGCGTGAACATCTGGCGGCAATGGATTATCTACGTCAGGGTATCCATTTACGTGGTTATGCACAGAAAAATCCTAAGCAGGAATATAAGCGAGAGTCCTTTGAGCTCTTCGCGCAGATGCTGGATAAAATCAATTTCGAAGTGACTTCTCTCCTAGCCAAGGTGGAAGTTCAGGCCGAAAAAGATGTGCAAGCCATCGAAGCACAACGCCGAAGGGCCCTCAGCAAAGAGGTCGAATACCAACACGCCGGCATTCAATCACCCATCAGCTCCTCTGGCGCCGAGTCTTCCGTTAGGACACCCGACAATCTGGTCAGTCTTAACCAAGCCCGTAGTGGCCCCAAAGTAGGGCGCAATGAAGCCTGCCCCTGCGGCTCAGGCAAAAAGTATAAGCATTGCCATGGGAGCTTGACTGGCTAATGATACACGTGGTTGTAGGTGTTATCTTCAATTCCCAGGGACAACTCTTGGTCACCCAGCGCCCACCCCAAAAATCCTGGAGCGGCTACTGGGAATTCCCAGGTGGAAAACTGGAGCCAGGAGAAACCCCTTTCCAGACCCTAGTCCGCGAACTCAAAGAGGAACTCGCCATCGAGGTACTCAGCGCCAAGGCCTGGAGCACCCTAAAATACACCTATCCCGAAAAAACCGTATTCCTAGACCTCTGGCTAGTTTCCCGCTTCCAAGGCACCCTAAATGGTTTGGAAGGCCAAGCCTTCCAATGGGTAGATCTGAACAACCTGCCTGAACTAGAGTTTCTGCCTGCCAACAAGCTGATCCTAGAAAGCATAAAAAACCACAGTCTCAACCTCCCTGATTCCTTAATTGACTTTAAAAACAGCGCCTCCTAGAATACCCAGACATTTGAAACATTCAGACTACATTAAAACGAGGCTGCCATGCGATTTTTGACCGTCCTGCTTGCTCTTATTCTCCCTCTTTTACCCCTATCACTCCACGCACTGGGATTGGCCATTTCCCATTCGGCAGAGGCGACGCTCATAGATAAAGTAAACAACCAAGCTATCGTGGCTGGCAGCGGCTTATATTTGAATTACCGGGAAAGCATCGGAGATGGCGTGAAGGGGACTATCCCGGGGATCAGTTTGCAGATTATTCGATCTTTTAATAATTCGCTTTATACCGAGGTCGCGGCGGAGTTTGAGAAGGGAAATTTGCAATATAATGGCTTTTTTTTCGATCTCTACCATATTGCTCATCCGCTAAATGCCGGCACCTTAAATTCAATCCTGAACCTCAATGCGGATATTGGCGCTATTTTTCCGCTTAAGCAATCTTGGCCTGATCTTCGACTGATTTATTATCTTGAGCTGGGCTATCGCCAGTGGGAGCGAACCGTGCCGCCGCCCTTCTACGTCGCTGGTGTCGGAGTTAATAGCTTCACAGAAGAATACAATAATTTTGATTATATGGCGGGGATCAAACTAGAATGGAAGTTTGCCGAAAATGCAGTCTTGGTCCCTAACGCGGGTGCGGGTCTGACCCTAAATCCCACGATCAAAGCGAATGTGCCCGATGCGGGAATTTTCATCGCATATAACGCCAATTTAGGCCAGAGCTACTACTATCAGCTTGGCGCCGCTCTCTATTGGTTTATTACACCCAATACCAACCTCAATCTTTCAGCTAAGTATGAAACCTTTGCCTTCGGAACCGCTTCAAAGAACGTGGATGGTATTTATGAGCCCAGCTCTACCACGAATCAGTTGCGGTTTAAGGCTGGGGTTGGATTTGCTTTTAGCTAGGTTAAGGTTGTGGTGATATGAAGCCGTTATAGCCTATATATGAAAATGCTGCATTAAGCCCATGATTATTGTCAAGGCGCTGAAAGTGCCTACTACCAGTCTACCTAATCTTTTTTCAATACGTTCCATTTCTATTTTAAGACTCGTAAAATTTTCTTTCAGATTCCCAATATCGCCCTTAAGTTCATCTCTGAGGTTTGCAATATCTTCTTTAAACTCCCCTCTGAGGTTTGCAATATCTTCTTTAAACTCCCCTCTGAGTGAAGCCATTTCGGCCTTTAAGAAATCCTTGGTAACTAAATTATCTAATTTTGCTTCCAAGCTGTCATACATAGCTTCAGATATGGCCTCAGCCTGTTCTTCAGCTAGTTTTGGTTCCATACCAGCCGCTTTCATACGGTTAGCAAATTTTAATGTATCAAATGGCATATTGTATGCTTTCATGTCGTTATCCTTACTGATTATAGTCGATACTTAATTGATATTAAATGAGTAGAAAATGAAAATATCTATGGGATTAAAAAGAATAAATGCGGAATTGAAGAAAACAGAGTGTATGAAACTTTATATTGAAAATCAACTTTTAAAAAGTATCCGCAGCGGTTCCCGCTGTCTTTCACAAATTATGGCTGTGGGCTAGGATTCGCGCGCGGGGAAGGGTTGCTTTGAGTTTCATTCGTGCCAGTATTACCTTTAAAAAACCGACATATGTTGGGTGACTGTTTCAGCTTTTGAGTTTTATCTAAAAGATCAGATGGTTCAACAATGCCATAATAATATTTGTAAACTTTCTCGGCTATTGGCTTGCTTAGACGCTCTGCTCCCAGTATCAGACCGAACGCTGCACCGCCTATCGCACCGACGGTTGCGCCTATTGATGCAATGTGAGGTAAATTTGAATAGGACATTGCAAAATAGTCATGCAAGGACATTTTCATAAAATGTATGGTAAAGATCAGCGCAACGAGTGGCAATATAGCAGCCACTAGGGTAGGAAAAGCAGCACCAATGACGGCTCCAGAGAGGGCGCCCAAAGCGGCGCCGCAGATGGCCCCTGTTATTAGGCCTATGGCAGTGAAGGGAGCTGTAACCTCAGGTTTAGTCTTTTCCCTAACGATATTGTTAGGCTGGGCGGCTATCATTAAGTTGCATATGGCCGCTTCTAGTTCGTTTCTTTCAAGAGGAGAGACGTTATCTGGATTTTGTATAGCGATTAACTTTTGGATAGTAACTTCAAAACAATTTTTATAATTAACAAGATAGTTTCTTACTTCGGGGCTTTTTTCCGCAAAACTTTGTTCATAAATCTGGAGAATAGTAGCTGCTATCTCCCGCATTAAAATCTCAAATTCCATTCGTTCTGTTTCTATCTTTTTACTTACCTGACTTTTTTGAGTGTAGGTAATCAAGTCATCGATGGCCTTAGCTAAGGCATTTTGAAATTCCTCAGTGGTGAGTGGGTTAGTCTGAGCCATGAGTTTATGCCCCCAATAATGCAATGGATTATAGGCTTCTCGGCATGGATTCACCAAGCCGGAGACAGTATCAAATAAGCGCTATTAAGTCAAATATAGGAGCATATAAAACACCCTGGTCAATATTCAATATCAATGAGTTTGGCATAGCTAATCATTTTATTAACGCGACATCTCACGAATGAGAAGGCGTTCGTTTTTAGATCAAAATACCGGTCTGCCATTTGACAGTTATTTATGTAAGTAATAGTATTACTATATCTAGTAATACTATTACTAAGGAGCTATTATTATGCGCATTACTCAAAAAGGTCAGGTCACGATACCTGAAGAAATACGTGAAAAATACGGTTTTTTACCCTATACGAACGTTGACTTTGTGGAAGAAAAAGGAAAAGTCTATATCACTGTGTCTAATAAGAAAAATCGAGGAAAGGCTATTGTTGCCCATATGCGTGGTACGGCTAATGTGCGTATATCTACTGACGAGATTCTTGAATTGACGAGAGGCAAAAAAGAATGAAAGGCATTCTGGTCGATTCATGTGTTATTTTAGACGTTGTGGCTGAAAATCCGAAATGGTTTAAATGGTCATCTTCTATGCTCGAGAAATATGGTAATCGCCATCAATTAATAATTAATCCCATAATTTATGCGGAAGTTTCTATTGGTTACCAGAAAATTGAAGAGTTAGAAGCAGCTTTACCGCAAACCATCTTTAGGAGGATGCCGCTGCCCTGGGAGGCATCATTTTTAGCCGGCAAAGCCTTCTTGCAATATCGTAAATCTGGTGGCCATCGATCTCTACCTTTACCTGATTTTTTTATTGGTGCTCATGCCATGATAGAAGGATTATCGTTATTAACGAGGGATACAAAACGATTTCGTCATTATTATCCAAAAATAAAGATTATATTGCCATAGCTGTTCAACGATGCTTACAGATCACGAGAATGAGAAGAGATTGAGCCTACATTCTTCATTTCAACGGAGGGTGGTTTGTTAAAATAGATTTCTAATAAATTGTTATATTCAGGGTAGGCATCGCGTTTGCTTTGGAGGATTTCTTCGACGACCTTGAAGGCATCTAAGTAGCTATGTTCAGATTTTTCTTCTTTGGCTACCTTGATTAGATCAATAATCTTGGTAGAGTTTTCTCGAAATTCTTGTTTAGTTGTACGAGAACTATTAAACAGGGTGAATGTAGATAATTTAATCTCAGGGGTAGTATCCAAGTTTGCCTCCAGAAGAGGGATAATAGTGGCTTCCATTCTCATCAGGCGTTCTTTGCATATCATGTTGGTTAAGAAAGTATGGCATTGTTGATCGTCTAAGGGACCTGATTTTTTTAACTCGATAAGTCGTTTTGCTATATCCATGGCGTAACTTGGAGCGGATAAAATGCCTTGGCAGAAGGGGTCAGTTAAAATACCTGCATCGCTTAGCATCTCCAAAGCCGAGAATATAAAGTTTACGTATTTACGCGACTTATATTCGTATGCTTTTTCTTGTGACTTTATAACATCATTTGCGTATTCTGCGGCGGACATTAGAGTTTGGCGATTCTGATCGTTTAAAATGCCTTTTTGGTTCATTAGGATGAAAGCACGAGAAATATACGCAATGTATTCGGGATATTTAGCAACACCTAAGCAGGTTTTAATAATTAATATACCCTGTGCTCTTAGATCAGAAAGAGCCCTTACCAGGTTCATTTGGTTGGGATCCATGGCGCATATAGCGCCTGTGACAGCTTTGAGGGTGTCGGGATCTAGAATACCCGCTTTATCTAGCTCGATCAGAGCCAGATCGATATACATTATTTCCTTTATATTCTTTAAAATTTCTTCACGGTACTTATCATCTATGCCGGCTCTTATTAAAAGATTAAAGATTTTTACGATTTTCTCGGCATAGAACTTTGCATTCGTCGCATTTTCTAAGATAAGGGGGCGGATATGATCATCAACATCTAAGAATTTCGCCTTGTCTAGGATAATAAAACCTTCGGCAAGATCTTCAGCTTGCTTCGGGTCAGTTAAAACATCCTGGTAAGTCTTTTCAAGGATTCCTGCCTTATCTAGAGCGATATAAGCTTTTTCAATACGATCCAAATATTGCGTTTTCTTTAAGATATCCAGACAGATTTTCTCTTCCAAAAATTCAGATTTTAATAAAGTAAGGACGCGAAAGATCGCAAAATTGTATTTTGAATTATTCAAAATACTCTTTCGAATCTCAGGATTTACGATCTTTGCTTTGTCTAATAGGACAAAAATATTGGCGTTAACCTCTGCCATCGATGGATTAGTTAAAACATCCCGTATATTGTCATCATTATTTAAAATTCCGGCATTATTTAGTGCGATAAACGCTTTTGCAACACTGACAGCCAAACTTTGAGCACGCAAACAATACCGACAGTATTTATTTTTTAGAATTTTAGCTCCGCTAAGAAGGGAAAACGCCTCGTTAATGTTTTTTGCATCCCCTGCATTTTTTAATAGTTCTTCGCGTACCTCGAATTTTATGGAGGGATATTTATCTATCAGTTTTAAAACTTCAGCTAAATTCTCTGTAATAATCTTTGCTTGGCTGGCGCGATCTAAAATAATCTGGCAAAGGTGGTCACTAACAAAACCAGCCTTTTCTGAAAAGGCAAAGGCATCTAGAATATCTTTTGCGTGGTCTGAGACATCTAAAATATGTTCGCAATTGGTAGTATTATAAAGAGTCGTTTTTTTCAACTTTGAAAAGAGCAATAGGATATGCTTTGCATCTTTCAATTTCTTCAAAACTTTTTCTAGGTTGGAATCGTTGTAAATGCCAAGCTCTCTTAAGCAGGATAAAATTCCGGCAACAGGCTCTATGTCATCGTCTGTCACTTGATTTATCTCTTCTGAAAAATAGGCAGGGAATTGTTTATTGAAGTACTTTAGTTTGGTAAATTCCCCCGTTTCAATAATTTTCTTCAGAATAAGAGTTGGATTAGGGTTAGATACATCCCCAGTCAGTTCTTCAAGCTTGCTTTTAAATATAGCGGTGGTTCTTGAGGAAGAGCTTATTTCTCCTGAGGAATCGGACTTGGTTTTCTTTAAGGATATCCAATCTATAGTTCCCTGGTTCAGCAAAGTTGTATAAAGGATGCGTGCTTGTTTTCTAATGGTTTTCTGATATTCTTTCTTTTGCTTTGTGGTGGAGAGTTCAAAGGTAAAAGTCTTTGCTTCTTTAGCCTGTTCGGGATGCAAAAACAATCTTCCCTGTAAGGTCGCGACAGTTGATTCAGGTATCTTTTTATTTCGAATCATTTCTATTAATTTTGAGAATTTAATTTTTTCGCCTCCAATAATCAGTTCGCGGCCGCCGGACTCGGCAGGATAAAGATAGTCATCAACTATTTCAATGGGAAGATTAATCTGATGCAAGCGTCCTCCCAGGTTTATTTCACTTTCCCATATTGTATTAAGCCTGTTTCGCATTAAGATTCTCATGGATTCGTCTAGCCCAAGTTCGGCTAATCCTTTATCAATGTCGCTATCTTTACTAAATGGCAGCATATCTCTGCCAGCCTTGTCAGTTAAGAAAAGAAAGTAAGTGGCGGAATTTTGTTGCTGATGTGATCCAAAGGCAAAGAGATTAACGCTCAATCCCATTTGCTGATAGTCTTCGGCATAATTATCAATGCTTTTTGAATCATCTTTGCTAAAATGGTTCATAAATTCAATCAAGGTTGGCATCTTTTTAAAGGGTGTTTCAGACAAGCGAAAGCGTAGATATGTTTCTTCTGGTAAATGATTTAAATGTTTATAAAGTTCGGTATATAAATCATAAAGAATGACGATTTTTCGTGGGGCAGAATGGTAGACGCTGCAATACCCTTTAGCCTGATATTCTTTTTCCTTTTTGATAGCCTCCACCATCGTTGATTTAAACCCTTCATCATAGATTGAGGATCCCGCGCCGATGGCAGCTTCTTTTGTGAAGCGATCAATTTTTTCTTCCAGGCTGTTATTTTGAGGGTTATCAAGGATTAGATCTAGATGAATTTCTGAGAGCGAAGGCAGAGGAGTTGAAGGTCGAGAAGTGGCCTCTTCTTTGGCTTCATTTTTGTCAGGGAATTTTCTTTTTAACTCAAGGACCAAGTCAGCTTGGCTAAACATTCGATTTGCTAAGACAGTTTTTATGTGTGCCTGATGGGCAGGCAAATGGGGAGGTTTCTCAGGAAGGATTGGGAAATTTTCAAGAACCTTATTATGATGAAGGAGCTTTACCATGTCTGGATATAGCTGTATTTCCTCCTTTTCCACTTTTCCGTTGTCCCTCAATACTTCCACCTGAAACGGACCGTCTTTGAAATTATTTTTCAAACTGTCAAGACTTATCCACCTAAATTCACTGTATTCTTTATGATGTCCCTCTGCATATTTTAATTGATCGTTTAATTCATCCACCCTTTGATAGGGTGTTGGTGAAATATACATGCGATAAAGTTTTATTCCATGGCTATTGATTGGCGTATCAAAAAATGGATGATAGGCTATGCCTTCGGCGTCGTGACTAATGAGTCCGTTTGATTCCTCATGCACTTCTCTAGCGGCTGTTACGTACAGTTTTTTGTCACGAGCCTCATAGCCTCCGCCTAAGTTGCACCAGTGATTTTCGTGAGTTCCGGTTCGATTTCCTAATAACAGATAATATTTACCCTTGACATGGCAGTAACTCAGCACACCCGCTGCGCAGTAATCCGCATTTTGCTCCACTCTTTTTTTATACTCAGAAAAAGGCGATGAATTATCAGAAAATTTATCGTAAGCTAGACTTTGAAGTCGATACACTAATTGGGAATAGACAGGTTCGAAAAAATCAAACTTCAGTTTTTTATTTAATTCCAAAGCTGTTCCTATAATTAAATTGGAATTTTTAATGATTTCTTCTTTCTGTGCTTTGATTTCATCTGGGGATAGGCCACTATAAACCCGGGAACCTTGCAACGAGAATTTTTCATCACGCATCGTCTCAATTTCTATTACATGCTCAATATCTTCTACATTTTCTTTACCCTGAGCGCGAACTGACAAAATAGATCCATTATCGATTCGGTAAACTTCACCTTTTGGGGTTCTTATCAGATTTTCAGGTCTAGTAATGTCTCGATTTCGAAGATAAGCATCTAGAACAAAATGCTTTTTCATTTCATCTGTAATGGTCTCCGTTTCAGTGGGTTTCTCCCCCTCTATCTTTTCTGACAGACGAAATAGGGACGCTTTTTCCCCTTTGAGACCCAGTTGTTTTTCTAATTCTTCAGGTAATCCTCGATACAGCGCAAAGCCAGGAACCTTTGCCCCCATCCGCAAATAGAGGGTATCTGCCAGCACTTCCCGTTTTAAATGTTCTTCTGTGGTGGCGAGCTTTAGCATAAACCGGCGCTTTCCCAGTTCAACCTCATAAACACCACCAGAGCCCCCTGGATGATGTTTAAGCACTTTCATTCCAGAAAGATCGGTTGGAAAGGACAATTCAGAGCCTAAGCTTCGCTCGCTAAATACCAGCTCAGTCTGCCTCGGCTGATCCTTTGATTCGCTTGATGAACCAGATAGCATCATCCACCTCCTCGAGCTTTTCCATTTGCTATCAAGTTGATGTAGGGTGTATATTGATTTATCTATAGATATTTGTCTTTATTTTCGTCAGTATAGCATATAAACATACACAAACAGTTGGTGATACCCGTAATTATTCCGCCTCATCCGGCTCCTGGCTAATATCCTCGCCAGGCACCCTGTGGCTCTCATCCGCCCAGCTACCTAGGTCGATTAGTTTGCAGCGTTCGCTGCAAAAGGGGCGGTAGGGGTTGTCGCTTTTCCAGGTGTCTTTTTTGCGGCAATGGGGGCAATCGATAATGGTTTGTTTTGGGGTTTCCACGGATGACTCCTTAGCAATTACAGTAGGCCACGCCGAACGAAATGTTCTGTTGGAAGGGGGCGGGGCGGTTGTTGATTTGAGGGACGTAGAAGCGAATGCTGACGAAGTGGCGGCCGACGCTGATTTCGGGGTAGGCGATTAAGTCTTTGGGGATGAAGACGCGGATTAGGCGGATGTTTTCTTGGGGGTCTAGCAGTTCTTGGTAGAAGCCGTGGGTGGCTAATTTTTCTTCCTTCGCTGTGCTCTCGCGTACCAAATGGAGTAGTAGTTCGACGGCGGTGCGGATGTGTTGGAATTCGCCTAGCCAGGCGTGGAGGGTTTCCTGGCGGATTTCGTCGGGCTGGTTGAGCCAGTAATGGTGGACGGGGATGTCGAAACTCAGCCCGCCTCCCGGGGTCATCAGGTGTAGGCGCAGGTTATTGAGTAATTCGATGTCTCGTAAATTTTGGCCAATTTTTCCGCTGCTGTCGATAAAACATCGGCTGAGGTCTTCTAGCTGGTGCGTCAGGCTGCGGAGTTTGTCTTGATCGGCCTGGGGCGCGGAGGATAAACGGGAGAGGTTGCAGATTTGTTGGCCCAGTTCCTTGGCTAATTTAGTTTTAAGGTCTGCTCGATCTAAAAGTTGTAATACATTGATAATTAGGGATATTACATTTCGGGTGCCGGAGAGTGAGCTGTCATTAAGTTGATGGGTGATTTGGGCAAATAAGTGTTCCAACCGCAGACAGGCGCGGAAGGTTTCATTGAGAGGTTGCTCATAAACGATTTGCTTGTCCATGATTAGATAGTATCAATGCCATTTTGGAAATAATAGCATTCTTTTTAAGCTTGCGCTTGGCTTGAAGCTAGGGGGTCAAGTCTTCATTTCACACAAGCGAGGGGGCATGACCCCTTCGCTTGTGTGAAATGAAGACTTGACCCCCTCGCTTAGCGAAGCGGAGACCGGGTTACGATAAATACAACTCATGCAGCTTTTGGACTTGTTGGCTTAATTCTTTCTGATCCCCATGGTTGTGAATGACATCATGGGCCTGGGCCAGACGGGTGTCTCGGGTGGCTTGGGTTTGCATGATGGCTTTTACTTCGGAGGGGGTCATTTGGTCGCGTTCTTGTAGGCGTTGGATTTGGTTTTCTTCGGAGGTATCTACGACCAAAATGCGATTGATGAAGGAATAAGCGCCGGATTCGACTAGGAGGGGGATGACGAGGATGCAATAGGGGGCGTTTAGTTTATCGATCTGTCGTTTAATTTCTTGTTGAATCAGGGGGTGCAATAATTTTTCTAGCCAAAGGCGTTTTTGTGGATCAGAAAAAATAAGTTGGCGTAGTTGGGGACGATTGAGTGTGCCGTCTGATTTTAAAATACTGGAACCAAAGTGATAGCTGATTTGATCTAAGGCAAAGGTTTGTGGTTGGGTCAGTTCACGGGCGATGAGATCCGCATCGATAATCGGGACGCCCAGGTCGGCGAAAAGTTTGGCGACGGTAGATTTCCCGGAGCCGATGCCGCCGGTTAAACCGATGACCTTCATAGTCTAACGATTCCCATTAAGTGCCAGTAGGAGTTCAATATTTCTTGACCCCAGATTAAGCAAATCCAACCCGCACCGGCCAGGTAAGGCCCAAAGGGGAGGGGGACACTTTTGAGTTGGCGGCGAATGAGCATGTGGGTCAGGCCAAAAATGATTCCGATCAGAGAGGCCAATAAAATGACGGTGGGGATATGCTGCCAACCCAGGAAGGCGCCTAAGGCTGCCAATAATTTGAAATCGCCTTGGCCCATGCCGCTTTTGTGGGTGGCTAGTTTGAAGATCCATTCGATGCAGGCAAAGATTAGATAACCGAGAATAGCGCCGAGAATGGCATCGTGACAGTTGCAAAAGAGGCCGAAGATGGAGGCGAGGAGACCCAGCCATAATAAAAGCAAAGTGAGTTGGTCCGGCAATAAATGAAAATCAATGTCGATGAAGGTGAGAGCGATTAAGATCCAGTTGAAGAAGAGAGCAAAGAGCGTCAGCCAGGTTACACCGAATTGCCAAGCTAGGTAAACGGAGGAGACAGCGCATATTAATTCCACGATGGGATAGCGAAGGGAAATGCTGGCATGGCAATAGTTGCAGCGGCCGCGAAGCAAGAGGTAGCTGAGAACGGGAATGTTGTTCCAGGGTTTAATCGGTTTTTTGCAGTGAATGCAATGTGAGCCAGGCAACCACAGAGAAAGATGCTCGGTTTCATGGGGCTGTGGTTTTAAGCCCAGATAATGACGACATTCTTCCTGCCACTGGTTTCGCATCATGCGGGGGAGGCGATAGATCACTACATTCAAAAAACTGCCGAGACAGAGGCCAATAAAGGCGATAAAGACCAAGAAAATGTCGGGGCTAGTTTGGAGAAAGTATATTGTATTCATCAGATAGCTGTCCCTAGATGAAAAATGGGTAAATACATTGCTATTACCAGTCCACCGATTAAAGCACCAAGTATAGTGATAAGCAAGGGTTCGAAAAGGCGGTGAAATTGCGAAAAACGCTGCTCGATTTCTGCCAGGTAGAGGGCGGCGAATTTTTCCAGCATCAGGTCTAGGGTGCCGGAGTCTTCGCCGGTTTTGACGAGTTGGATGAGCAGCGTTGGAAAGAAAGGGTCGAGGTAAAGCGCGCTGTGAAGCTGACGGCCGGCGTGAATTTCATGATGGAGTTTGAGGATGCTGAGACGCAGGGTCGGTATGGTGCTAAGAGGAGCCAGCGTTTTAAGACCGATTGAAAGTGGAATGGCCGCGGCAAGAAGGGTGGAGAGGTTTTGGACGAAGTGCATGAGGATGATTTTTTTGGTAAGGGAACCCAGATAGGGTAGCCGCATAAAAAAAGCGGGCAGGCCTTGACTAAATGGCGAAGAGAAGAAGCTAGCCAGTCCGATGAGGCAACAGACAGTTAGCATACCAAGGCCCTGCTCGCGAACAAAGGTAGACAAGGCAATCACAGCTTTGGTGAAGGCTGGGATTTTTTCAGGGGCTTGGGAGAAGAAGAGAGCAAAGTGCGGTACCACAAAAACCAGCATGATTAAGCTGGTCAGCAAGGCGGTGGCACTAACGATAGCCGGATAAAACAAGGCCTCTTTTATTTTAGCCTTCTGCTCCCGATTTTTTTCCTCCCGACAAATAAAGCGATTCAACATGTGATCTAATTCCCCCGTTTGTTCACCAATGCGAATGAGGAGGCGGCAAAATGGATCGAAATAATGCGGATAACTTTCCAAACACTGCGAAAATTGTTTCCCAGCTTGGAGTTGAAGCAGCCACTGAGAAATGAGCTGCCTCAGCCCTTCCTTGGCGGCGGCGTGTCGCAACAATTCCAAACTCCGCAAGAGCGTCAGCCCAGAAGAAAGCAAAACCGCCACTTGTCTAAGCAAATTGAGAATGTCAGCCTTATCTAGTTTCTTCATGTTTTTAAGATACGTCGCAGTTCATCGAGGCTAGTTAGTCCTGAGAAAACTTTATTTAATCCCTCTTCCTTTAAGGTAATAAACCCCTGTTCCCGCGCCGTTTCAAGCAAGAGCCCAAGGTCAGATTTTTTAAGCATCAAAGCCGCTATTTCCTTACTGATATTCAAACATTCAAAGATCGCCATCCGCCCCTGGTATCCATCCTTGCATTGACTACAACCCTGCGCGACAAAAAGTCTCATCGACTCTTGCTTAATCTCAACACCTAGATCAGCCAGCGCAGAGCGAGAAAAGCAAGACTCTCTTTTACACAGCGGACACAACTTCCTCACCAACCGCTGAGCCACAATCAAGGTCAAAGCATGCACAAGCTGGTAAGGCGGAATCTGCATGGAAAGCAGACGCATCAGCGTTTCAAGGGCGCTGTTAGTATGCAAGCTCGACAAGACAAGATGACCCGTCTGCGCCGCCTGAATGGCCAACTCAGCGGTTTCTCGGCTACGGATTTCGCCCACCATCATGATATCGGGATCTTGCCGCAGAAAAGTAGGCAGCACAGTTGCAAAGCTTAAATGCGCTTTGGGATTAACAGCCACCTGATTAATGCCCGCTAATTGGATTTCAATGGGATCTTCGATCGTGCAGATATTTTTTTCTGAGCTATTGAGCTGAGCCAGGGCGGAGTACAGGGTTATCGTTTTCCCACTCCCAGTGGGCCCCGTCACCAGGATCAAACCCTGCGGTTGCGAGATTTTTTCCTTAAACAGATTCTCCTGCGCCTCGCTAAATCCCAGCTCACTAATCCTGAGATCCACCTTAGCATTATCCAGCAATCGCAAAACTATTTTTTCATTATGAAGCGTAGGGCAACTACTGAGCCGCAGATTAACCAGCCGTCCTGAATTCAAGCGCAACTGTACTCGCCCATCCTGCGGCAGGCGACGCTCGGCAATGTCCAGGTCGGCTAAGACCTTGAGTCGCGTAATCAGCCTGGCTGCCAGGAGGGAATCCAGTGCTGTAATGGGATAAAGTATCCCATCTTGGCGAAACCGTAGCCGATAATTTTCCTCCTGGGCTTCAAGGTGAATGTCAGAAGCGCCTTGTCGAAGGGCGAGGTTAACCAGTTCATCCAGCAGCTGGATAATCGATTCTTCGTAGGGTAGGAAAGACATTTTAGTCCCCACAGAGTCTTTTACTGAGACAAGTACCGCTAACCTGCCAATGACTACCTTCATCATCCGGCTGCAAAATATAAGTCGCCGCTCCCGCGATTTCCGTGCTGGTAGCGGTGATGATGCCATTTTTCACTTCCAGGCTAGCCAAATTCTTGCTGGGCTTAGGCGCTGGCGGAATACCCTGTTGCCCGTTGTTTAACTCCTTAAGCGGAATACCCTGCTGGGCCGCCAAAGATACCGCTGTTTTAAAAGGCGCCGCAGCCGCCACAACTTCCGCAAAGCGCGCACGATAAGCATAGTTTTGATAGGAAGGCAGCACCATCGTACTCAAAATCCCAACGATGGCTATCACGATCATTAATTCAATTAGCGAAAAACCTAAGTAGTAATGCGATTTTTTCATGACAAATAAGTCCTGTGGTTGAAGAAGGATTGGATAAACGACGGCTGAGAGATGATAAAAAGAGAATGGGATAAAGATTAAAAGGGTTAAAGAGGGTGGAGCAGCTAGCGGGAGCTTAGCAGGTTGTTGGCGTTTTGCAAGGGTGCATTGGCGCGTTGGTATCGCCACATCAACCATAAGGCAAAGATGCCGATAAATTTTCCAGAAGTCAGGGCGAATAAGGCAGGCCCATTCAGTTGGCTCATGCAGTAGAGAAAAACGGCGGAATCGATCGGTGCGCTGATGCCAGAGGAAAGCAGCAGTCGTTGCGAGAGTGGTTTCTGGGTGAAGGTGAAAATCAGCCAATCTATCAATTCACCGACAAAGAAAGCCGAAGTGCTAGCGATAGCCACTTCCTTTTCAGCCAGAATGTAGCTAAAGAAGCAACCTATCAACATAGCCACTACCACATAATGCTTAATTTCACGTTGCACGAAATCACGCAGCACATAGACCGCGCCCACCACCAGATCACCGGTGGAAATCAAGGAGCCGTAGACAGTGATGTAGGGCGCATAAACAAAAACACCATTGATGATGACAACACAGATGATATAGCTCAGGGTACAGGGAAATCGCCTGTACCAGGGCTTAGGTAGACTTAGCAGCGCGCTAGGCATGCGTCACTTCTTCGATATCCAGCATCATCCCAGAAGTGGCGTGAAAACCCGCATCCACATGAATGTTTTCACCGGTAATCCCAGAGGCTAAATCGGAACAGAGAAAGGCCGCCACATCGCCCACTTCTTCCGTGGTCACATTCTTGCGAAGGGGAGCGACTTTTTCATTAAAGGCCAGCATTTTGCGAAAATTTTTGATGCCCGCGGCCGCCAAGGTGCGAATAGGGCCGGCAGAGATGGCATTGACACGAATACCCTTAGGCCCAAGACTGGCCGCCAGATAACGCACATTGGCTTCCAGGCTGGCTTTGGCCAAGCCCATCACATTGTAAAAAGGCACCGCGCGTTCTGCGCCCAAATAGGTCATGGTCAACAAAGCCCCCTTGCGACCCGCCATCATCCCGCTGCCAGCTTTGGCCAAGGCGGCCAAACTAAAGGAGCTAACATCATGCGCTATGCGAAAACCTTCACGATTCACAGCGTCTAGGTAGTCACCTTCCAATTGATCAGCGGGGGCATAGGCCACGGAGTGGACGATAATATCCAATCCATCCCAATATTCTTTCAGGCTTTCAAACAGCGCCGCGATTTCTTCGTCCTTGCTGACATCGCAGGGTAGGGTGGCAATGGCGTTTAATTCCTTGCCCATATCATCAACGCGGGATTTCAATCTTTCATTTTGATAGGTAAGAATAAGCTCCGCACCTTCTCGGTGCATGCTAGTCGCAATGCCGTGAGCAATGGAACGTTCGCTGGCTAGGCCGACAATCAAAGCACGTTTACCTTTCAGAAATCCCATCAGATGTTTCCTTTTGTCATTAAAGAGGTCATGGTATTGTACGGATTTATACTCAATTTGGAAGAACAAGCCCTATGTTTGAGATCGAAGTGCAAATTAGTACTCAGCGATTTCTGGTCTATCAAAACAAGCAATTGATTCGCGATCATCTTGTTTCCACAGCGAAAAATGGAGCTGGCGAAGAATACGGTTCTCAAAAAACCCCCCGCGGCAAACACATCATTCGTGCAAAAATTGGCCATAATTGCCCCGTCAATACGGTCTTCATTGGGCGTCGACCCACTGGCGAAATATATACCCCCGAAATGAAAAAATTATACCCAGGACGCGATTGGATTTTGACGCGCATTCTTTGGTTAAGCGGGTTGGAATTGGGCAAAAATAGACTAGGTCAGGTCGATACCATGCGACGTTATATCTACATCCACGGCACGGGTGATGACGTTCAATTAGGCAGCCCCGGCTCGCGTGGTTGCATCCGTATGCGAAACGAGCATCTCATTGAATTATTTGATTTAATTCCCATTGGCACACCCCTAACCATCACCGAATAATAAGCATTTTCTGTGCTAAGCTTAGTGGTAGGTAAGCAATAACGAGGAGCCTCATGTCAGATCGTATTCACGAATTATTAACCTTTTGGTTTGGCGATGCGGGTTACGCCGATTTACCCGCCAGCAATCGCACCAATTTATGGTTCGGCGACAGCGACAAGGTCAAATCCGAACTCTTACAAAAATTTGGTGAAGATTTCGAAAGAGCCAAAGCCGGCCAACTAAACGACTGGGTCAGCACTCCTCGAGGCCGTCTAGCCCTCATTTTGCTACTCGACCAATTCCCCCGCTACGTACACCGCAACTCCCCCGACGCCTTCGCCTTCGACAGCCTAGCCCGCCGCTTATGCCTAGAAGGCATCAACGAAAAAGCAGACCAATCCCTAACCCTAATCGAACGCGTCTTCTTCTACATGCCCCTAGTCCACACCGAAAGCCTAACCACCCAAGAACAATCCATCCGCCTCTACCAAAGCCTAACTTCTCTTTCGATGACCGAAACCACCCAGGTCTACCAACTCTTCCTAGCCTACGCCTATGCCCATTTCCGCGTCATCCAAGAATTCGGCCGCTTCCCCCAACGCAACTCCGTCCTCAACCGCAACTCCACCGAAGCAGAACTGGCTTTTCTAAAGAATGCATAATAATATACTTTCCCTGAAAGCATAGTGCTTTAAGCACAGTCCTTACTTAATGGGGTCGTAGCTCAGCTGGGAGAGCGCTGCGTTCGCAATGCAGAGGTCGGGAGTTCGATCCTCCTCGACTCCATTCAATCGTGCTCGCTTACGCGAGGATTTTATATTTCATTATTTATTGCAGTCGGGGAGTGAATCCCCGACTGCAACCAAAGGGGGAGAGCTGCGCCTCTCCCCCTTTGGATTCCCCCATTGCGTGTGTACAGCAAAAAGTGCTGGAATTTATTCTGTAGAACACTGTCATCCTGAACGAAGTGAAGGATCTCGTGATGGCTCGAGATCCTTCACTTCGTTCAGGATGACAAGGATGGCGCGGGATGATAGAAACGATTCGTCTTATTCACTCTTTTTCACTCTTTCATTTCCCCTCAACTTATAGTTAAATGGCGCCGCGCCCCCTGGGGCGATAATTTAACTACCGGAGAGGGGTTCTTTATGCTTAGACGTGGTTTTACGCGGCTGATTGGTGTTGCTGATAACGTGCTTTCACGTTCTCTTAATCGATTTAATCTGGGTCAGAAACAATTTAGCGCCTCCCTCCGACAATCTGCTATTGCTCGCCGGCCTATGACCTTGGTCGGTAGTTCTGTTTTGATTGCGCGCCAGTTAGCTGCTGATAAGGTGGAAACGCCGGTTGATAATTTTGACACTTTTTATAAGCGCTTGGGAAAGGCAGAAGATCAGTTGGGTATGATAGGGGCGGTGAAGGAAGATTTGCCTAAGTTGATTACCCATTGGGAGCAGCTGCTTAAGGTGACGCGCCTCTTGCACAAGAGGGATTTGGAAGGTCAGGCGGTGTCTCGTTTTATTGCTCTTCTTTCCCCTCAACAAGCTCAGAGTTTGGCGCCAAACATGAAAACCCTGGGCGATATTTTGCATTACGTCTTGCCTCATGATAACGATGCAAAATTGGTTTTTCTTAAAAAACTAGGTGGCATTCCCTATCTAGAGTCTAAGATTAACAGCAGGAGTGATTTTTATGAGGTTGAATCGGATTTGCCGACTTCCTATCGCCGTGCTTTGATTAGCTCGCGTTTACAAAAGACTCCCATAGTAGCCCCGCCAGTCACAGCAAGCTTACGCCGACCGCTTTGAGGAGGGTCGGGTAGGGATCAATAAGTGATCGCCTGGGTGGATGATCGAAGAGGAATGGAGCTTATTGATTGCGTAAACCTGGTCGGGAGGCAGATGGTAACGTTCAGCGATTTTTTCCACGGTATCGTGAGCTCGCACCATATACACCGTATCGCCGGGTTGTAAGCTCTCAGCGGGCGCCTCTACTTTCTTCTTCGCGGGAGGCGTGCTGCGTAAATTAGCGAGCGCGGTTTCTAAAAGGGTGGCGTGTTTTTCTGCTTCTTTTGCCTTGCTGGCTAAAGTGGTTTTCGGTTCGTTGTCATTTTTAAGCACCGTCATCGTGCGGGGGACAATCAATTTAGCGCCGCGTTTAATGTGCACGGATTTGAGGTGGTTAATTTCCTGCAAAACAATAGGCGTCGTGTTAAAGAGTTTGGCTATCGAGACCAAGCTGTCACGCGATTTGACTTTGTAAGTAGCCCAATCGATGTGGCGTGACAAGGAAGTGCTAGCCAAGTGGCTCATGAATTGTTCGACATTTTCAATCGGCAACACTAATTTGTGAGGGCCGTTGGGATGCGTGACTAGATGGTTAAAGGCGGGATTCAACTCTTTGAAGCGTTTAAAGCTAAGCCCGGCATAAGAGGCCGCGCGTTTTAATTCAATTTGCCCACCCACATCCACTTGGGCCAAATAGGGCGCATTGTGCACCATGGGCAGTTTAACGGGATAACGTTCGGGATGAGCGATGATCGTTGCCAGGGCTAGAATTCGTGGCACATAGAGGCGGGTTTCTTTGGGCAAAGGAAGCGACCAAAAATCCGTGCTCTTGCCGGCGCGCAGATTGTGGCGAATGGCGGACAAAACCCTTCCCTCGCCAGCGTTGTAAGCGGCCAGAGCCAGCAAAGCGTTGCCATTGAAAACATCAAACAAGTAAGACAGATAATCTAAAGCCGCGGAAGTGGACGCCACCACATCGCGTCGGCCGTCATACCAGGAATCTTGTCGAATCGAAAAACCCGAGGCCGTGTCTGGCATCAGTTGCCAAATACCCGCGGCACCCGTGGAAGAATAGGTGTAGGGATTGTAATCACTCTCAATCATGGGGACCAAGACCAATTCGGAGGGTAGATCGCGTTTTTTAATTTGCTGAAGTACGAAGAAGAGATAAGGCGTGGCGCGTTGCGTGGTTTTGATGATGTAATTTTTATTGTGCATAAACCAGCGAATGTTGGATTGAACGGCGGCGTTATTTTCATAATGGGCCAGCTTAAATTCAGAGCCCAGGACGGTCAGGAGATTGGCTGAGTTTTGATAACGGGTAAGCTCCTCAGTTTGAGCCGGGGCAGTCAATTTAGGATAGACCTTAATGCCCTCTAGGCTAAAAGAAGCGTAGGAGGCGCTAGAGAATAGCGCAGTGCTTAGGATTAAACACGCCCAGGTTAGCGCGGGTTTGAACCGGTGAAGGCTCAGTAGTGTAGGCACTTATTGGACCTCATTTTGTAAACAGTTTGTAAACAATCGGGGTATCTAGCGTGGCAGCAAGAAACCTTTTAAGAGGTGGAGCGTCCGATGTATGATGATAATCAGCTAGCGACAGGGTAGGTCGCGTATTATTTGTACCTGTATGGTACCTTTAAATTCTCCGAGGTCAAGCTTTGAATAAGGATATGGCATGTCTCATCGAGTGATTCAACAATGGAATCAATGGCTTAATCAAGGGCTCGGTGTTCAACTTTTGAACGCTGAAAAGGACCTTTTAGAGGGTTTTTTGAATGGAATTTACGGTAAACACGTCCTTTTAATCGGTGTCCCTGCCCAGGGTGAATTGATCAAATCTTTGCTAGTTCCCTACCACTTACTGCTTTCACCTCTCTTAACCACCCCCCCTAAGGACGAGATTCGGGGCATCGAAAGCACCCTAAATGAGCTGCCCATAGCCTCGGGAAGCGTCAGTTTGGTCGTCCTTCCCCATAGCCTGGAGCTGGTCGACAACCCCCGCCAGGTGCTTTCAGAGGCCTGCCGGATCGTTCAGCCGGAGGGGCACATTATTATTTGCGGTTTCAACCCCTTCAGCCTTTGGGGGGTGCGTAAATGGTTCCCCCAGAAAAAGGATTTGCAGCTTAACCGGCGTTTCCACAAAGCAGGCACCATCATCAATTGGCTTAATCTGGCGGACTTTGAATTGATCCGCCTAGCCAGAACTTTTTATCGCCCGCCTTTAGCAAATGAAAAGATTTCCAAAAGCTTGCGTTTTCTTGAATGGATAGGTAGAAAATGTCATTTACCTTGGGGTGGGGTTTATATGCTCATGGCGCGCGCTAAAGTGGTCCCGCTGACGCCTATTCGCTGGCGTTGGAAGCAAAGCTTAGCCGCCGTTACCCTGCCTACCTCACTCACCGGTCCATCTATTCGGAACAGTAAATGAAAGATATCAAGATCTACGCCGATGGCGCTTGCAGCGGTAATCCTGGCCCCGGAGGCTGGGGTGCCTTGCTGCGATATCAAGGCCATGAAAAAGAAATCCGTGGCGGGGAGCTAGACACGACAAACAATCGTATGGAACTCACCGCGGCTATTCGGGCTTTGGCCTCGCTGAAGGAAGCTTGCCGAGTGGATTTTTATACCGACTCACAATATGTGCAAAAGGGCATTAGCCTCTGGCTAGCCGGTTGGAAAAAGAAAAACTGGCGTAACTCGGCAAATAAACCTGTTAAGAATGCGGATCTGTGGAAGGAACTAGATCAGCAAGCGCAACGGCATGAGCTCAAGTGGCATTGGGTGCGTGGGCACTCGGGACATGTGGAAAATGAGCGCGTGGATGCTCTGGCGAGATTGGCGATCACAGAATTATTGAGGAAATAAGCGCATGTCACGACAAATTATTTTGGATACGGAAACCACGGGTATTCATGTTGATCAAGGTCATCGCATTATTGAAATTGGTTGTTTGGAAATGATCAATCGACGTTTGACGGGAGAGCGTTTTCATACCTACTTAAATCCCGAACGTGAAGTAGAGGAGGGAGCCCGAGCGGTGCATGGAATTAGCACGGAATCTTTGCGAGATAAACCTCTGTTTGCAGAAGTCGCCGCCAAGATGATGGAATTTCTTGATGGCGCGGAACTCATCATTCATAATGCGCCCTTCGATGTGGGGTTTATCAATCGGGAGCTGCAATTAACGAAGGGAAACTGGCAGCCCTTGACTTCCTACTGCAAGGTCTTGGATACCCTAGCCTTGGCTAGAAAAATGCATGCCGGCGCGCGTAATAGTTTAGACGCGCTTTGTAAGCGTTATGGCGTTGATAATTCCAACCGAGAGTTTCATGGCGCCTTGCTGGATGCTTATTTGTTGGCGCAAGTTTATTTGGCGATGACGGAAGGCCAGCGAAGCCTTCTGGAAAGTCTGGAAGCGGGTGTTCAATCGACGACAGAAACACCACTCGCGCCGATTAAACGTAGCGGCGATTTACTGGTTATTAAGCCTTCCCCAGAAGAGGAGGCGGCACATCAGGAATACTTGCAAAAGATGGCCAAACAGGGTAAGTGTCTGTGGTCAGAAAGGAGAGATGGCTGAGCGGTCGAAAGCGGCGGTCTTGAAAACCGTTGAGTCCGTGAGGACTCCGGGGGTTCGAATCCCTCTCTCTCCGATAGATTTAAGTCCATGCACACTTCAACGGCACGCAATGTTAAACGGGTTGGAGATATGAAGTGATCAAGGTTCTTTTGATTGACGACCATGAACTGGTACGGCTTGGTGTAAAACGGCTTCTGCAGGATGTAAACGGGATCAAAGTGATCGCTGAGGGAAGCACTGGAGAGGAAGCGATCAAGTTGGTACGGGAATTGGCCCCGGATGTCGTGATTATGGATGTGCAAATGCCGGGAATCGGCGGCTTGGAAGCCACTCGCAAAATGATTCGTTACAACCCCATGGTTAAAATTCTCGCCCTCACTGTTTTGGAAGAAGAGCCTTATCCTTCACGACTTTTACAAGCCGGCGCGGCGGGTTATATCACCAAAGGTTCAAGCACGGAGGAGATGGTGAAGGCCATACGCATGCTGCACGCGGGCAAGCGTTATGTGAGCTCAGGCGTCGCGCAGCAATTGGCTTTGAAGCGGTTTTCCGAAGGAGAAGAATCCCCTCTGGAGTCCTTATCAGAGCGGGAAATGCAGATTATGCTGATGATCACCCAAGGTCAGAAAGTACAAGACATTTCCGATACCCTCTGCCTAAGCTCAAAGACGGTGAATAGTTATCGCTATCGTATCTTTGAAAAGCTGGGGGTGAAGAGTGATGTGGAATTGACCCTATTAGCGGTTCGCTTGGGCGTGATTGACGCCTACGCAGTGGATGAAAAATAAAACCCTATTATTGTGGGTTTATGCTTCTTCTGTCTCCTCTGCCGCCTCTACCACCTCCTCCTCTTCATCTTCTGGATCTTTAAACTCAACCTTCTCAATCGAAGAAAACCGCCGTGTAATCTTCTTCGCGGATCGATGCACCTGTTCAACGTCAATGTGGGCCAGTTCAATATGTTTGGCTAATCCATCCATCCGCTTTTGAAATCGCGAGAAGTCATTTGCCAGCAGTCGTAAATGCTCTTGGATAAGATGTAACTGCTTCCTGGTCGCCGCATCCTTAAGCACCGCCCTCGCCGTCGTCAACACCGCCATCATCGTGGTCGGTGAAACCATCCACACCTTCGCGCGATTGGCGATTTCCACCAACTCAGGATAATGACTGTGAATCTCCGCAAAAATCGCCTCTGCCGGAATAAACATCATAGCGCCATCGGCTGTCTCGCCTGGAATAATATATTTGTCCGCAATATCCTGAATATGCTTGCGAATATCCGCGCGAAACTGTTGCTCAATCGGCCGTCTTTCAAGTTCCGACAGCGAATTGTCCAGAAGCGAGCGAAAACTTTCCAAGGGAAACTTCGCGTCAATCACAATATTCCCCGAAGGCTCCGGCAAAAACAGTATGCAATCCGCGCGCTTGTCATTGCTCAGGGTATGCTGAAAGGAGAAATGCTGCTCTGGAATCACATTGCGGATCAAAGCAGCTAATTGTACTTCTCCAAAAGTCCCGCGTGAACGTTTATCCGTCAAAATTTCCTGCAGACTGACGACATTGGTGGATAACTCAGAAATCTGCTTTTGCGCCGCGTCAATCAAGGCCAACCGTTTGATAATGTCACCGAAGGTTTCATTGGTCTTCTCAAATCCCGCAGTCAGTCTTTTTTCGACTTGTTGATTAATTTCTTTAAGCCGTTCATCGGTAGTTTGTGTAAGACTCTCAACTCGTTTGCTAATCAACTGAGCATAGTCACCCAGCGCTTCCTTCACCTGCAAACGGGTTTGATTCACCCCTTCCTGCAAGGTATCCTGCAGAATTTTCAACCCTTCCAATTGCCGCGAGTCAAATTGTGTCTGATGCTGCGAAAAAGCCATCTGCAATTGCTCCTTAAGACCGGAGAGGGCGTTGGCATTTTGCAAACGAAAGTCACTGAAGCGAAAGAGAAGGATAAGCAAGGTGCCGCAGTTAAGGGCTAAGAGGGCGTAAAGGCATAATTCCATGATCATGATCGAATCTCGCTAAAAAAACACGGCTGCACAGGGGTTAAGTATGTACAGCAGTGAGACAATTAGCAAGCTTGGTGCTATCAGCGGGGGGAGCGTTTAGAAGACCCTGATCGATGGCTTGTAAAGTCCAATCTTTGGCGTTTTGACTGACTAAACATGTCGTCACTCGCGCCTCGTTTTTTTCCATAGCTTGAATTCACTGGTTTTGCCACAGGAGCTCCTACTGGATTAACGCTAATAGTAGGGTTTACTTGCTTCACCTTGGCGGTGGAGCTCAGTTGCGCAGTTGAAGCCTGTTCCAATTCAACCGATTTTGATTTGCGCCTGCCCCACCATTCACGTAATCTTTCAACATAAGGTTTGCCAATCGAGTTAAGCAGTCTTCCAACATTAATTCCCCCTAAGAAAACACTGGCAAGATATTTGCAAGCAATCAAAGCGGGAATAACCATTGGCGGTGCAAAGGCGGCAGCCGAACCTATGATAAAGAGGAAGCATAAACCGGTTATGACACAGCAAAGTAATTGGTAAGAGGTTTTCTTAGCCTTATAATCTTTTTTCGCTGTTTTCACCATTTCTTGAGTTACCAACACAGGGAATTCTTTATGCAGTTCATCAACACGATGGTAATGGGCCTTAGCTGTTGTCGCCTGATGTCTGTATTCATAGTGAGCTTTTACAGACAACCCGGCTAAGGCTAAGCACCAGCCTATGGTAGTACAGAATGCGGCTGAAGCAATCGCTATGCCAGCTACGAAGAAGGGCACAGCCAAGCCAAAAAGAACCAAGCTAGCAAGGTCAGCCTTGTTTTGCTTAGGGTGCGTGCCGAGCGCCTCTTCTTCTATGGTGATACCACGGGCGCGCGCAAAGAGACGTGTCGATTCTCTTAAGTCTTTGAATACATAGATTAGCATGTCAAGCACTTCACCAATCAAGGTTACAGTACCAGCACTAATGACTTTTAGCACAGCGGGAATCAGTTGGGTCACTATTTGAAGTACAATACCAATGTTAGAGCCTTCTCCCAGGTTGGTCCAAGCAGAGATAAGGTTATTCCAATTCGCCGCTTTCAGACGTTTAGCTTCAATCTCTTCTAAACCATCATACAAGTCATAAACTTTCAGTTCTTCGGGAAGGGCGGTTAAGCGTCTGAATTCAGCATGGCTGACCATTTCATCAGTCGCCAAACGGTTTTTGCGCTTAGCTTCCGCTAGATCCTTAAGCTTCACAGTGCCTGATTTTTTATTAGATCTGGACCACATTGGCTTAACCTCGTATTAAGTAACTCTAGTGTTTTCAATGTTGTTATGTTTGATTCTGAAATGTTTCCCTTACATCAATAAGTATACCCAGTAATTTTTAAAATAGTCTTACAGAAGCTTAAGGGAGGCTTAAGGGGGGATGTTGTTAACTTTCAATGGGTTACAGGGAGTTTGTTGTTCGGAGGAGCGAGCCTGTTATCGTAGCCTGGGTGCAGCGAAGCGGAACCCAGGGAAAATAGGCACTGCTGTGGTGGGTTCCTGGGTTCCGCTTCGCTGCACCCAGGCTACGATTCTAGATTGTTTTATTTACCTTCCAAATACTTATCCGCGTCTAAAGCAGCTTGGCAGCCCGAACCCGCTGAGGTAACAGCTTGTCGATAGATGGGATCAGCCACGTCGCCAGCCGCGAAGACACCCGGGATGCTGGTGGCAGTCGCATTACTCCCATCGGGGCGAGGTTTCACTTTGATGTAGCCGTTGGCCATGTCTAGTTGGCCTTGGAAGATTTCGGTGTTGGGTTGGTGGCCGATGGCGATGAAGAGGCCGCTGACGGCGAGGTCTTTGGTGGCTTGGGTGTTGACGTCCTTGATTCTGACGCCGGTGACACCCGTATTGTCGCCAAGGACTTCGTCGATGACGGAGAACCATTCAATGGTGATTTTTCCGGTAGATTTCGCTTTCTCGAGCAACTGGTCCACCATAATTTTCTCGGCTCGAAATTTGTCGCGGCGGTGGATGAGGGTGACGTGGGAGGCGATCTTGGAGAGATAGATGGCTTCCTCGATAGCGGTGTTTCCGCCGCCCACCACGGCTACCTTTTGCCCCCGATAGAAAAAGCCATCGCAGGTGGCGCAGGCCGATACCCCTTTGCCTTTGAATTTGTGCTCGGAATCCAAACCTAGGTATTTGGCATGCGCGCCGGTAGCAATAATCAAGGCGTCGCAGGTATAGGTCTTTTCCCCTTTCAAGACGAAGGGTTTTTGTTGAAGTGAAACCTCATTGATATGATCAGGAATAATCTGTGCATCAAAGCGTAAAGCGTGATTCTGCATGCGTTCCATTAAGATGGGGCCTAGCAAACCTTCCACATCGCCAGGCCAGTTATCGACATCCGTTGTCAGAGTGAGTTGACCGCCAGGCGTCATGCCAGTGAGCAAAAGCGGTTTCAAATTAGCCCTTGCCGCATAAATGGCGGCGGTGTAACCGGCTGGGCCTGAGCCTAAGATGATTAAACGGTGATGATTTTCAGTTGTCATGACGTTCTCACATTAGAGTAAGGGTGCTATATTATCTAAAGACACCTCGTTTCGTAAAGAATGGATGAAAAAACTGTGCGACCCAACCTAAAAAAAGGACAATTTCGGCATTCTGAACTGCAAATGCCCCACCGCATACGGGAGGGGCTCTTGTTGCTGCTCTGCGCGGCGGCTCTTTTTCTCTTCGTTTCCTTTTCTACTTACACCCGCAGCGATCCCAGTTGGACCAATCTCACCGTGACGCACCAGGTTTTTAACCGCGGCGGAAAGGTGGGGGCCTGGTTGGCGGATATCTTTTTTCTACTCTTTGGCTATGTTGCCTATCTTTTCCCTTCCCTGATGTTGTACTGGGGGGCTCACAGCTTACGCCACCGCTATGAGGAGGTGGGACTTCTATTGCGAGACAAGGTCATTAAGGCCTTGGGTTTTATTTGTTTGCTGCTGAGTGCCTGTGGACTGGCGCATTACTATTGGGGTGCTCATGGTTTTATTTTGCCCGCGCATGCCGGCGGTATTTTGGGTTACATCATTAGCAGTTCCTTGGCGCATGTGTTTAATTTTCATGGTTCGCTTTTGTTGTTGGTGACAGGCATTTTGTGCGGTACGACGCTGTGCACGGGTTTTTCTTGGTTGAGTTTGCTGGATAAGTTGGGTCTTTGGTTGTATCGCTTGAGTTTGGTGTTGTGGAAATGGTTGATGGAGAAATGGGAGGAAGAAAGGCAGGAGCAGCAAAAGTTAGAAGCCCTGCGCGCGAAGATGCTGGGACGCTATGAGCGCGATGAGGAAAAACCCAGCCGTCCGCTGCCAGCTAAGCCCAAACCATTTTTTGCCGCTAGTGAAGAGACGAAGGAAAAGCCCCTCGAGGCGGTTAAATTGCGTTTGATCAAATCGCAAATCATGAAACCTGTTTCCTCCATTTTTGCCAATAAAACGGAAGTCAAAGAGGAAAGCAAACCTCGCCCAACGCCGCGTTATGCGGAATTGATTAAGCCCATGGCGTCTGAGGTACAATTAAAGCAGGGGATGCTGCCACCTTTGTCTTTGCTGAATCCGCCGGTGTCCTTGGAGCAAAAACCTTTTTCGCAGTTACACTTTGATGAGCTCTCCGACCTGGTGGAGCAGCGGCTCATGGATTTTGGTGTGGAGGTGAAGGTTGTCGCGGTTCATCCCGGGCCGGTGATTACGCGCTTTGAATTGGAATTGGCGCCGGGCATCAAAGTCAGCAAAATCTCGGGCTTATCGAAAGATATCGCGCGTTCCTTATCCGTCGCCAGCGTTCGTGTCGTGGAAGTGATTCCAGGCAAGCCGGTTATCGGGTTAGAAATCGCTAATGAAAATCGCGAAGTGGTGGCCCTGCGTGATATTTGTGAATCGGCTGAATATGCGCACTTGAATTCACCCGTGAGTTTGGCGCTGGGAAAGGATATTGCCGGCGTTCCTGTCACGGTGGATTTAGCCAAGATGCCGCATCTCTTGGTCGCAGGCACTACAGGCTCGGGCAAATCCGTTAGCTTGAATGCCATGCTGCTGAGTATGCTTTATAAAGCCACACCCGAGGAATTACGTTTTATCCTCATTGATCCCAAAATGTTGGAACTCTCAGTCTACGAAGGCATTCCGCATTTGTTGACACCGGTGATCACGGACATGAAGGATGCTTCCAATGCGCTGCGTTGGTGTGTGATTGAAATGGATAAACGGTATCGCCTGATGTCTGGGATAGGCGTGCGTAATCTGGCTGGTTATAACCTAAAAATTCAAGAAGCTAAAAGGTTGGGCAATCCTATCGCGCCACCGCAATGGATGATGGAGAAAGAGGGCGAGGCGGCGGAATTAAAGCCGCTGCCCTTGATTGTTGTCGTTGCGGATGAATTGGCTGACATGATGATGGTGGTGGGCAAAAAGGTGGAGGAATTAGTGGTTCGCCTGGCCCAAAAAGCGCGTGCCGCGGGTATTCATTTAATTTTGGCCACACAGAGACCCTCTGTGGACGTGATCACCGGTTTGATCAAGGCTAACATTCCCACTCGCATCGCCTTCCAAGTCTCCTCCCGCATTGATTCTCGCACCATCCTCGATCAGCAAGGCGCCGAACAATTGTTAGGTTATGGCGACATGCTCTATTTGCCCGCCGGCGCGGGCATACCCATGCGCATCCACGGTGCCTATGTAACTGACGAAGAAGTGCATCGCGTGGTCGCTGCTTGGCAAAGTTATGCAAAACCTGAATATTTAAATTCCGTCACCGAGGACATAGAAGAGGCAAACCAGGGCGAAGATGGCCCAACGGGTGAAGCAGATCCTCTCTATGACCAAGCCGTCCAAATCGTCACCGAATCCCGCCGCGCTTCTATTTCCTTCATTCAGCGCCGTCTGCGTATTGGTTATAATCGCGCAGCGCGTTTGATGGAAGATATGGAAATAGCCGGTTTGGTGAGCGCGGTGGATCACAGTGGTTCCAGAGAGGTATTGGCTGAGGAGCATTAGTTGTTTTATACATTGTCATCCAGAGGAGCGAAGCGACGAAGGATCTCGGGCCTACCTGCAATCTTAGCAGGGGAGAGATCCTTCGTCGCTTTGCTCCTCTGGATGACAAGCGGGTTGCTGGCACTAACTTTGTCTGCTCAGGCCCTTGCTGTGGCACCTCAATCCGTCTACCTAATCAATTCCTTTGATTTAACCCCTTCACACTACAACCAGCTTCCTTCCTCTAGCTACCAACAAAGCACCGCCTACACCTGCGCCCCTGCCGCTGCGATGGAGCTTTTGCATTACTACGGCAAGTTAAGTACGGGAGAAATGAACAAAGACACCGAATTACGTGTAGCCAACGAAATGGGAACCACATCGGATGGCACGAACCCTGATCAGTTAATAGGTTGGCTCCAAAAACAAGGTTTTCGAGTGGAACTAGGCCATCGAATTTCCTATGACGTATTAATGCAAAACATCAACAGAGGCATCCCGACACTGGTCGCCATTGAGCATCATTGGACTTTAGCCACAGGCTATTATGACGACGGCAATAACCACAATTACATTATTTTCACCGACTCGGTAGTCAACCGCTTTGTCATGAGCCGAGAACAAATTGATTCCCTCTGGTTGGGTGATTTATGCAGACCTGGCACCTGTGAGTCGGACCTAGGGGATTATATTATCGCAATCCCGACTCACTAGAGGGGAATCACCTTCCTATCCGCAATATTAAACTCAAGCTTTGCTTGTATCGTCCAGTCTGGCCCTTGCTGAGCAGGGCGGACAACATTATAAAAACCCTCTACAGAGACCGTCATACCATCCTCGTTAAAATGAAAGGCCTTGCCGCCGCCTATACCAAAGGGAACCGTCCACACCTGATTAGCGGATGCTTTCCAGTTGGCCGTAATGGTTGGTTGAGAAGTGATATACCACCCTTTGGGAAAGTTATAAGAAATAAAATACTGCAGCGAAAATTGATTAACAGCCGAACGGCTAGGATCTCCCGCAATCGACCAGACATTACTCGTCAGTATTCCCAAGACCCACCGATCAGGCATGCTAAAAAGAGCAAACTCCGGCCCTAAACTCCATTTCCCAGTCCCCAAGGCCTTATTCGAGGCCGTAGGAATATAAAGCGTCGGCCCCAGCCCCCAAAGCGTAGTTCGATAACGAAACGGCGACACGAAGGTAGTCGGATTAAGATCACCCCACCCATTAATATAATTTTGCGAAGCCACCGTACTCGGCTGATGATTAAAAAGCGGCGCAATGACCCTTAAGATTAAGTCATAAGAAGAAGTCAGCTGAAAAGAAATAATAGGCTTAAGATAAAGAACATTCTGCGTCCGCTTGTAAGGCCCATACCCAAAATTGAGATCATTAACAAAAGGAAAAGAGTAGTACTTCGTTTCTGGATTCCGCGCTAAAGGAGTCTGGGTCGCCCGCGCAATCTCTGAATCAAGATCCAGTGCAAAGGCGGAGGAGAGGGGAAGTAGTAAAAGTACAGTGCTTATCCATTTGCAGTTCATTTGTATCCTAGGCCTTCTTTTAGGGATTGACCAGTAGTTCCCGCTGACGCGGGGATTTTTATACCTTTATTGTTTTTATGCGGCGCCCAAGCGTAGCTTGGGCTTGCACTTAGGGGGAGAATCGCGATTCTCCCCCTAAGAACCCCCATCGCGTAATGACAGCGGGAACCGCTGGGGATTGACCCATTTATATATTATATTAATAATATTAATGAATATATCAACAATATGGATGGGGAGAATTCATGGCCACAGTTAATTATAGCGTTCCAGACGAGGTCAAAAAGCGCTTTAATAAAATATTTTCCAAGCAAAATAAAAGCCAGTTAATTGCTGGTTTAATGTTGCAAGCCATCGAAGAGTATGAACGTCGACAGCGAAGAGCGCAGGCCATTGATGCTTTAATCAAGTTGCGTGCTAAGCAAAAAACAGTATCAGCTAAGGCGCTCCGTGCCGCCAGGGAAAGTGGCCGCTCATGAAGTCTATGGTAATCGACACAAGTGTCGTTGTTAAATGGATCTTTCCTCAGCAGGTTAGGGAAGATCATATTCCTCAAGCTTTAAGTCTTTTACGTGATATTAAACGGGGTTCGATATAAGTAGTACAGCCGGTTCATTGGTTACTGGAAGTGGCTGCTGTGGTTGTACGTTTAGAGCCGAATATTGCCAAAGAAACAGTTGATCTTCTCTCTGGG
>Ga0206867_1021_pt1 | contig 39820 bp, 24 predicted proteins | sample Alteio_BWOrgCont_37_FD_152905 | JGI IMG/M metagenome (GOLD analysis project Ga0206867, IMG submission 152905) | Enriched cells from forest soil in Barre Woods Harvard Forest LTER site, Petersham, Massachusetts, United States -... | ecosystem: Environmental > Terrestrial > Soil > Temperate forest >...
ACATCATTTGAGGGAACGATGCGAAGGGCGTGTCGTGATATGAGAGCCCTTGGAAGAGTGGGCGTCCAAACACCGCTTCTGGAGGTTGCGTCGGAAGCTGCGCTATCCCATGCCCATCCCGAAGCACGATAAAGCCGCCAAGCCCGCTGGCAACATCCGCCTCGGCTTCCCAAGTGATCTCAATGCCATGATTGGTGTCAGTCTTCACGCGCGCGTTGACAGGAGCGGGTGGTGCATCGGCATCGCTTACGGTTCCACTCCTGACATATTCCATCCAGATTCTTGCGATCGCTGCGTTTGGCAACCACGCAGCCTTCTTTGGATCGTCCTTGAATTCTGCCGCAGGCACGGCTGCATCGCTGAAAGGAGCTGCCAGCCAGGCGGAACTCAGGTCAACGGGTTTTAGAATATTGGCCCATTGAGACAGGCGCATTTGTAGGCAAGCTTCAAAAAACGGGATCGCGAGATATCGGGAATCTCCACAGTAGTGGGCTGTACGCGGGTCGGGAGCGAGCCCAATGGGAGCTCCCTGGGCTCGATACTCTTCGAAAGTAGCTATCGAGCCGTCCCAGGGACGTTTTCCCCTCTCTCCGACGCCAAAGTTAACCATTGTGGGGATCTCATAGGCTGCCGGCGGAGCTGTGGGCTGGACGAACTCATGCATCGAACGAAACATTGTCGCGGTACCGGAGCGGAGGAAAGCGGCAAGCACTCGTTCAGGATGGAGAATGCTCATCACGTTGGACCATATCCCTCCTCCCGAATGTCCCCAGAGACACCATGGGACGGTAGCAATCTCTGCGTGCCCAGACTTTGCCGCAAATTCGTCGAGAGCCCGAAGGAAGACACGATCAGAACCTTGCCTTGGGTCGAACCACAGTTCTGCGCCTCCGGGAGTCAGGTCGATTGCATCGTTGAGCACGCGATAGGAAGGACCGAGGAGCACGCAGTCCCACTTCTTTGCCAGAGCCTGCCAATGCAAATCGTAAGCGGAAGTTGCTCCGGCCTGAGCCGCCGGAATACTGGCTCCGTGCTGATGGACGATCACAGCCCGCACGGTCTGGATACCATCTGGGATCCAAAGGGTGTATTTGACGCCGAGCTGCAACTCCCCTGCAGTTTTTGAGGGTGGATACTCAAGCTGAAGGTAGCGGCCCGCGCGGCACGATGGAGTAAAAGGTCCCCAGCCGTCGTGGGCGGGAGAAACTCCGTTGCCAGTGGGGTCCTGCCAGCGAGGATGAGCCTGAGCGGGCATCGCCATGGATGAGAGAGATGATGAGGCAATGGCCGCGCCAAGGCCAGCTACCCCTTTCACAAATAGGCGCCGCGCGGGAGACTCCAGCTCAGCAAAGGTTTGAGAGGCGTCGTTCCCGACTTCGGTAATGTTGCTCATGATCTTGTCCTCCAGACAAATATTTCGAACAACACGGCGGAAACCCGAGCTGAAGAAGGATGGTTACGAGGATCCCAACTTCTTAAAACCACAGCCGAAGAACAAACCGCACCTTGCGGCAGGTTGTTTTGTGCGGTGATGATTCCAAACGTAGATTCGGCGTATTCAACCTATTTGGGTCAAAGCCTCGGCATCACAGTTAGTTTCCATGTACTGTCTTGCCGAATAGCTTAACGGCGTCAAGGGAAGCTGGCGATACGGTCCCGTCCTCGTACATGAGGAGATTGAAGCTGAGCGCCACGTGATGGGCTTTGGCGTCCTTCGCCATGTCTACAATTTGCTCGGAAGTGAAACTCGGCTTAGCGATTGTCGTGTCGGGCCTCCAAATGCCCCACTCGGGACCGTATCCTGCACCATCGAGTATGAACATGCCGTGAGCCTGCAAGCCTTTGTGCAGGCCCTCAACATAGATGCCATCGCCGCCGACTGGCGGCCCATCCGGCAAGAGCTTTCCGGCACCATTGTTGAGGCAGTTGAAACCTTCACCAAATTCGACGTCTTCGAAATCCGTTAACCGTGGACGGATCCAATTGTTGAAGGAGACAATTCTGCCCGGAAAGCCGGTCTTGAGCGCCCGGTTCTGTTCTTCAAATGGTGAGGGGTACCACCCTTCGTCGATGAACCATCCGGCCAAGCGACTGCCGTAACGCTCCCCGACCTCGGTAATGATGGCAATCCAGTTCTTCCGGAATTGCGCGTCAGTTCCTATCTGGTTGGGATCATTGGTGCCGAAATTGCGCACCTGCCATTCTCTATCGCCGTAGCCGCAGTGGTAGTAAATCAACAGCTTAATGCCGCGCCGATTCAACGCATCGGCCAGGTCGCCAATCAAGTCACGCTTCGAGGTCCGTCCCGGCATGATTCGCTCGATGGCTTGGATCGGTGCCGGGAAATAGTATGTGCGCCAGGTGGCCGACCAGATCACGTAGCCCGCGCCGGCGCTTTGCACCATGTCAGCGAACTTCTCCACGTTGAAATCGTCGATCATCTTCGGCCATGGCTTGGCTTCTCCGTGTTCCGGGTAACCCCACTCGCCCCATTGAAACATCAGGCCGTATTGCGCATCGGCGAGCCATTTGGCGCTGGAACGGGAATCTCGAATCCGATTTTCGATAGACACTTTCTGACTGCGCGCAATCAGCTCGAGCGACATTAGCGCCATGCCCTTGTAGTTGTTCCCGTTAGTGGCGATCCCGGCCGGGTTTGGGCTGCGCACTGTAGCAGTGGACGTTCCCTGCGGCAAGGTTAGCCAGCCAGGAACGGGAATCTTGTTCCAGTTGTTCCCCCAATGGTCGTTACTGTCGGGAATGGTCACGCCGATCCTGCCTTGCGGACCGGCGATCTCGATCTGGCTGCCTGGCGCTCCGCTTACCAGCACATCCACAGAATACTCGCCGGCCTGCGGGACTTGAATCTTCCACGCGAAAGTCTGTTGCGGATCGTTCCAACTCTGAATCCAGAATCCCTTAGGTGCGCTCTCCGTCAGGGACGCGCTTCGCACGGCCACATTGGCCTTCAGCACGTTAACCGAGTCGGGATAGAGCGGGAGGGGATTGGCGCCGCTCTGTGCGATACTCTGAGGTCCCGCGTTAGATTGCTGCGCCGCGGTGCTGGAGTGCAACCCGATCAGAAGTGCAGCTATCACTATGATTCCAACTTGCGGTTTGGTTATACGATCATCCATAGGTTTCGAAAAGCTGCTGATCCCGATCTTGGCTGGGTTATTCTCTACCGACGCGTATTTGGGCAACAATTCCCCGGCGTAGCTGCACGGACGATAAAGTCCACAACCGGGCCCGGATCCTCCGGTGCGAGTGGATAGTGTCCCTCGCCCTTCTTGACGATGACCTCGATTTTGCCGCCAAGTTTCTTGTATCTCCTTTCAACCTCCAGCGTATTGTCCTTGAACCACGGGTCCATGCTGCCGCAAACGTGAAGAAGCGGCACGTTGGCTCTTGTCAGGGGCGCGAGATTATCGAGCGGTTGCGTTTTCGCCAAGGCACTGTGCATGCGCGGATTCTCAGCGTAGACGCAGGAAACCTTGTCGGGATTTTCGATAGCCCAAGCGTAGACTTCGCCGGCCCCGCCGCCCGCACCTTCCATCGCCGGCTTCTTCGAAAAGCCGTGACCGGTCAAGTATTCATACACCGTGTCCCAATCTTTCACCACGAAGTCGACCCCTACGGGGCCGGTGACGATGTGAAACCCCTTGGCTAGTAGCTCCTGATCCACCTTCGCGCCAGGAAACACAAAACCCGCCCTGTATACCCAGGGCGTACCCAGAGCCACGGTGGTCGGCACAATCACGCTGGTCGTCATCGGCGTACCCTTCACGCTGAAGTCATAGCGGTCGTAGCACGGCGAAAACTGCGGCCCGCGGCAGGTGATATAGGTGTCCTCATCCGGGTAATCGCGGTAGAAATTCTCGCTGCTGTAGTAGGAGGTCCGTTTGAACTTGTCACCAGCGAAGGCTGGCGCCGGGCCCCTTACCGCCTGTACGCTCTGCTCAATAAAGTCAGCAATGGGCTTGGGGTTGCGAAGGCTATGCGGATGATGGGCGTAACCCTCCTTGACCATCATCGAGATGCGTCCGCCAAACTGCTGATAGATGGCCTCGATGGCGGAAGTGTACTGGCCAAGCATCGGATCTATGGTGCCGCAGATTTGAAGAATAGGCACATCGGCCCGCGCCAGGTCGACCAGTCTCTCAAAACCTTCGCGCTCCATCCCCGGATTGTCGGCATAGATGCAGGAGACCTTGTCGGGATTGGCGCTGCCCCACCTATATTCGAAGATCCCGCCCCGGCTCATGCCAATGAACGCAGGTTTCTTCGACAAACCGTATTGCCCAGTAAGGTAGGCGTACCAGGCGTCCCACTCCGTTAATGCCCTGCTGGACATTCCAAGCTCATCCATCAGCTCATCCATAGTCAATTCCGTTGATGACCTGGGCTTGGGGTCGACCGAAATGTAGGTGATGTAAAAACCGCGTTTGAGCAATTCGACCTCAGCCTGGGGCTGGTGATTCCAGTAAACGCCGCGCCAGGACCACGGGTTGCCGGGAGCCGCCTGTTTGGGCACAACAACAACACACCGTAGATGTCCTTTATCCGAGTTTCCGAGATCGCCGGACTGTTCGGAGGGCGGCGACTTGAAAGGTGTGATCGCCAAGGTCTGCATATCCATCACGAAGTCATAACGGTCGAAGCCGTGCCAGTCGATCTTATCGCCCTGGAAGACCAGGGGGCCTTGAAGCGCGACCTCGGCTCTGCTCGATCCCGAAGAGATTCCGCTATCGGGAGCCGGCGGAACCTGAGCTTCAGCCGTGTTGGTCAAGAGAGGGAAAGCTGCGACCCACGCTCCCATTGCTGCGATGCCTTTGACCAAGGTGCGACGCCCTGGGGAAGACAGTTCGGTGTTCCGGTTGTTCTGTTCGCGAGACATCTTCTTCATAGAGGCGCTCCTGGTTCGATAGGTTGAAGCGGGTCGCGATCCAAGTTGAGGTGAACTCGCCAAGGTTCCTCCATCATTTCGATCGCGCCCATGAAACCAAAGACCTCTCCGTTGAGGAACTCATCCCGCGATTCGCCGCTAAGTTATCGGCGTTGACCGCGGACAAACATGTCCGGTGTTGGTTTACACGTGACCGACGTAATCGGGCCCATTCACCTGAACCAGGAAGCCATCCGGATCATTGAACTTGAACGATTCCTGAGAAGTACCTGAAGCCTTCAAATTGAGATCAGTCAACCTAGCGCGGATTGCGTCGGCGTTGAAGTTCGCAATCCCGAAGTCATAGTGATTGACAGAAGCTGGCTGATTGTCGCCTTGCTCAATGCCGAAGAAGGAGTTTCCAATACCCAGGATGTGGGTCGTTGCCGACTGTTGCCGAAGCGGCATTCCAAAGAACTCCTGATAGAACCTGGACGTGCGGTGAAGGTCGGGAACCTTCACGGTGATATGGTTCACACTAATAGCGCGGAAGCCCGCCGGCGCCGGTGGAGCTGCGAGCGCGCTCGGGGCTGCCAACGAGCCAGCGGCCAGTGTGGCGAGGGAAACAACGAATTGGCGGCGAGTCAGCTTGCCGCGCTCCAGGTCAGTCAGCATTCTCTCGATTGTTTCGATCATGAGGTTCTCTCTCTTCACTTGAATCGTGACGTCTATGCCGGACCGCTGTCTGGTCTATTTCATTGAGGACTTCGTAATGATCTTCAGTCCTTTTCCTTCCGGATCGTTGCGCACTTCGCAGGGCGCGTCAAAATACATCGTTGCGCGGGTGTCAGCGGTGAATGCGGGCCAATGCGGCAGGCCGCTGTGATTGGGATTTCCAGTCCGTGCGAAACTCGTCCACGCCCCGCCCATCTGCCTCGACAGGACAAAAGCGCCCTGGTCGCCGGCGCTGTAGTGGTCGCAAAGTTCGGCATTGTCGAAGGCGAACGAGATCTCAGCCGCGTGAAATGTGCCAGGGCGGTTATCCAATACGGGGGTCCGCCACGCATAGATATAAGCGTACGCCGGCGCCGAGCCCAGGGCGACTTTCCTGGTTGCCTGCGCGAATGCCGGGATGCGAAATTGAGAGGCGGCAATAGTGGCGTAGAGGCCAAATGCAGTTGCTTTGGGATAGTCCTGCCGATAAGCGGCGATGATCTCCTCGCTGTCCCCGCCAAATGCCTCACTAACCAATCGATTCAGTTCCTCAACTGCCATTTTGTCAGCATCGGGACGGTCGATTCCGCTGACAAACTCGTTGAGATCCGTACCCGTGATTAACGGTACATTGGCCGAAACAGCTGGTGCTCCCGGATCGAATGGATGGGATGGAAGGACGCGGCCGTCGACGGTGGGCCCCCAACTGCTCTCTCCAAACGCCCCGCGAAGGGAAGGCTGAGGCTTGGGCATTTTCTTCATCGCTTCCACGGCTGCTCCCGTGAGACGGACCACGGGAGTCTTTTGCAGTTCCTTCACTTGCGATCTGGATAATCCAAGCTCGTCCAATATCAATTCAGCTACCCGCTGTGAGTAGTCAGGAGAGAGCGCCTTCAGAAATGGCCCGCTCTGAATGATGGCGCGATGAAACAAGCCTTTGGCCGCTGGCATCGCCATCAGTGCGGCAACTTTTCCACCGCCTCCCGACTGACCGAAAATGGTCACACAGTCAGGATCGCCTCCAAAGATAACGATGTTAGCCCGAACCCAGTCCAGAACGGCCACGATATCCAGCATCCCAACGTTGGCGGACATTGCAAACTCTTCTCCACCAATCGCTCCAAGATTGAGAAAGCCGTACACGTTTAAACGATGATTGTGAGTCACGACGACAACATCGTGATTGCGCGCGAGACTTTCGCCTTCGTAGGAGAGAAGATCGTGGTCGCTGCCAGCAGAGAACCCTCCCCCATGCATGTAGACCATGACCGGGCGTTTACGCGAACCGTTAATCTCCGGAGTCCAGACGTTGACGCGCAAGCAGTCTTCGCCAGGCACAAAGATGGCTGAGCCGCGATGGAGCAGGAATGCGTCTTCGTCGTGGCTCGCCAGGTTATGTCCGTCGGTATCGAAGTGCGCGGTGAACTCCTGTGGACAAACCCGGCCATAGGCCAGGGCGTTGCGAATTCCGGTCCAGGGTTCCGGTTTGGCAGGTGGCATAAAGCGCCCGGATCCGGAGGTCGACGCGCCGTATGGCACGCCTTTGAAAGTGTATACGCCGTTCCGCTTGAATCCACGGATCTTGCCAGCGCTTGTCTCCACCACCGTAGCCTCGTCGGAAGCAACGACCTTGCTGCGTCCACAAGGGACCGCGGCAGGTTGTGGATTGGACGGTACGGCGGATGCCGACGACACCAGAAGGTTCTTCGGCGCGAGGGCCGAAGCGGTGACTCCTGCGCACGACGCTACCATGCCAGCCAGCAGAGTGCGTCTTCCACTCGAGAAAGGAACGGCGGAATCTTTGGAGACCTCAAGATGCGATTGTCTTTCGAACTCTTGTACCGGTTCATCCTTCACTCTCACGGTTCATCCTTTCAGTGAACAAATGGGCATTTCAGCTTTGGGGTTGGGTCGCAATCAAAAGTGGGAAGTTTGAGCATCCCATGCGACTTTATTCGCATTTACAAGGGAACGACCTTCTCCATGGAGACGGGTTGGACCTGCAGCAGGCGAAAGATGTCGGGTGTACGGGCGAGGGCACGGAGCCTCGGCGAAAGTACACCATATTCATGCATGGGAAAGTTCCTAAAGCCCAGCTTGATGGCGGGTGAGTCGGTGTGCACGGTAAAGTGGCCATGCTCGGAATCAAGGAAACATGCATCGGCCTCAAGCGAATGAGCGTCCTGGCCAGAGAGTTTTTGCAGACTGGCCGCCGGCTGAGGTTTGAGCATGCCAGAATTATGCAGCAGGTTGAAATCAATCTCTTTTCCCCAGGCTTCCGGCCGTATCGGACGGTAGGGAACGAAGACGATATTACGACGCACCACATCTTCGCTATCCGCGGGCCAGACATGCGGATGAAGTGTATTTTGGACCATGATGTTGTTCTCAACAACGCGAAGAAATCCCTCTCGAAGCTTGATACCACCGCACAGACAGAGATTTTCAACAATATGAAAATTACTTGAGCCATCGTCGAGGTCGATGTCCCAACCATGCTCACAAGTCCATCGGTTGCGGACGAGGGTGTTGGGAAGCATGACATCGAGCGTAGGCAGCGCGCGGAATTTCGGTTCAAGCAGCAGTTTGTCGGGGTCTGTGCCTTCTAGTCTCCACCAGCGGTCACGGCCCCAAGAGTTGAAGGCGCCGTGGTCGGCGGTTTCGAGCACAGTATCAAAGACATCGCAGTATTCAATGATGTGACCACCCCAGGTGCCGTCGCCGATGTTGATGCCGGCGCGGGGCACGCCATACAAGGAACAGTGGCTGACTGTGATGGACTGCGACATGGAAATCTCAACGGCGGCAGACTGCTTTTCAACGCGGCCAGTGGCTACCACGAGGGTATCTTCAACAGAGCAGTCTTTTGCGTAGGCTTCGCTGCAGGGCCCTTGCGCTAGATCGATTGCGTCGAATGAGAGTTTCTGAGGCCAGGTGATGGCGTTTCGGACGGCCTCTGGCCGACCCACGAAGCACACGCCGCTCGCACCCGCTTCCTCGATCCTGCAGCCGCGGACATGCACGCGCCGGTTATAGCCGCTCGCGAATATCGCGTTGCCACCGAGCTGATCGAAGGAGCAATTGTCGATGACGACGTCTTCTGCGCCTTCAACGTAGATCGCGCCGCCGCGATAAATGCGCCAGTCACTGCGCAGCAAAGGTTCCCGTGTCTCCATAAAGGTGCGCAATGTATGTCGAAAAGTCAGGCCGGCCAGCGCGAGGTTGAATATGTGAGGCGACGAAGCGTCGCCGATGGTAACCAGATTCGTGAGACGGACAACATCCACTGTGGCTTTGTCCAGATCGAGGTCCGTGGGTGGATAGAAGTAGAGTGTTGAGGACTGCTCATTCAGGAACCACTCGCCTGGTGCGTCGAGCTCCTCGAAAATATTTTCGACGAATAGATACTCCTTGTGCATCGGCTGATTGCCGCTGTTGATCTGCCAGCCACCTTCATAATGGAGGGTGTTGGCCGCATCCTTACCGGTGATGCGATAGTGCAGGCTGCCCCACAGCGAGTTCTGTAAGGCGTGAATATACCCGCCCGCAGGATCCTTCCAACGCTCAACGCGATTGGGGCTGATGGCATCGGCAGCGAAGCCGTTGAGGTACCGGGCATTTGGATCGAAATTGGGATAGCGAGCCAAAACTTGGCGCCGATTGTTGATGAAGAGCTGGTCAGTGGCGGTGCCTGCTGGAACGGTGGCTTGGAAGATCCCGTCCCGGTAAGGTCGCCAGTCAAGCTGAAGACGCGTGCCACCACTGAGAATCGCCTCCTCTTGGGCGTAATTGGCAATGCGAAGGGGAGTATTTAGAGCCGTGATGTGAAGCGGCTGAGTGAGTTCATATGTCCCTGTCCGCAGTAGGATTGTGGACTTTCCAACCGAGCGGCTCAATTCGACGGCGCGGTCCAGGCTACGCAGCGGATGGGCGAGGCTTCCAGGCGCATCATCGTCTCCCTTAGGGCTGACAATGATGCAGTCACGGGTGGACACCGTCTCGGCAGGGAGAACTGGTAATGCGAGTGCAAAAGTTGCTTTGCCGGCACTGGCAATGAAAGTACGACGGTCGAGTTGGCCTAGGTCAATCACAATAATTCCCGATGAGCAATTTGCTCGGGTTACGGAGCGTCTTTATTGGGAGTTACCCAGAGCTCGCCTCCGCTGTTGTTCAAGAGTTTGCAGGGCGGCACTGACACTCGGATCATCCGGTATTAGCGTTTCTGCGATCTTCAGTTCTCGCTCACCTGAATCTAGTTGACCCGCATGGCAGTATGCCAATCCAAGATTTTTCTCCAGGGCGCCCAGGAGTCCGCATCTTCCGCATAGACCGATCGCATTCGTCAGGTCGTCTATTGCCCCCTTGTAGTTTGCCTCGTACATCTTCGCGTTAGCTTGATTTCCGAGCAGGTTTACTCGATCGATTGTTTGCTGGTCGTGTTCCAGCCCTTGAACGCGCTCCATGAGTTGCTTGGATTGAACTGGATCGGTCCGACTCAGCCCGCGTGCGAGGGAGTAAATCGCTTCGGAATATTGCGGGTTGAGGGCGATGGCCCGCCTCCAAGCTACCACCGCCTCCGATTCTCGGTGCTCCTGTTCGAGTACATGGCCGAGCTGATTAAATGCCGCCGCCTGGTCTGGACGCAATATTAGGTACCGCTTAAGTAGATTCCCCTGTGTTACTGTGTTACCTTCGTCGCCTTCCACTGCGGACCAGTAATACAGGGCCTCGGAATACTTCGGATCAATATCCAGCGCCTTGCGAAACTCGTCCCTCGCTGCCTCGTGTTCTCCTAGATCGTTCAAGAGGCGACCTCGCAGAAAATGTGCGTTTGCCGCCCTTGGCGCTAACCGAGTTGCCATCGAACTCTCTTTGAGTGCAGCTGCGAGGTCGGTTCGATCTCCCAGTGCTATAGCAAGATTTTCATGAGCTTCCGCGGAGAGTGGATCAAGCTCGATCACCCTGCTGAACGTCTCGATCGATTCGGACAACTTTCCCGACTGTTCTTGTACTTGCCCAAGGGCAGTCAATGCCCGAGGGTCGCGGGGTTGGAGAACCACCGCTTCCTCAAAGGCCTCTTCGGCTCCCTTGAGGTCCCCCTTCTGGGCCAGGGCAATGCCCTTTTGTAACTCTCCGTTGAATGACAACTCAGCGTTTTGCTGGCGCGTATCTTGGGAGCTTGATGGAAAGCCAGATAGAGAGGCTAGGATCAGGCTAGGAAATAGACAGCAAAGGCGAATGTGTGCGCCAATTGACGTTCCTCGACTCTGGGGCGTCACTTGAAGACCCCGCTCTCCACCAGAATGCGATTCACCTCTAGCGTTTTGATTCACGAGACCTTTTGTCGCCGAGAAAAACATTAGCGGAGTGGCAAACTGTCCGAGAACAATTCTAAGTGATACCGGGGTCTGCGATGGCTACCCCGGCTCCTCGAATTCGCGCGATGTCACTTACTTAGAACACGATTTTTCCCGACAATTGCATTTGACGGGCATTGTTCACAGTCGAGGTAACTACGCCGAAGTTCTGGCAATTCTGGCAGTTATTCGGAACTCCCCAAACGGGATGGTTGAAGGCATTGATGGCGTCCAGCCGCAGTTGCAACTTAATTGACTCAGACACTGGGAACTCCCTGAAGATTGAAGCGTCGAGGTTCTTGTAGGGCTCGGTACGCAAGGAGTTTCTCGGGGTGTTCCCGAACGTATACTGAGCCGGGGCAACAAACGCAGCCGGATTAATCCACTGGCTCGGCGTTTGATGTTGAGGTTTGGGATTGCCTACTTGATTCGGACGTTCGTAACCCGCGCCGACGAAGTTAAAATTGCCGGTGTTGGCAATGTCGCCGGCGTCTTGGACGGTGTAAACGCGGCCGGATTCCAAGGTGGCAATTCCGGTAATCTGCCAATTGCCCAGCACGTAATCCGATATCCGGTTGCCCGTGGAGAAACCACCCTTTCCGATCGGAACCGCCCACACCCATCCCGCCGTAAACACATGCGGCAGATCATAGCCGGACACACTTCGATCAGCCTTGAAGTTGTAGGGATTCTGGATGCTCGTAGTACCAATTCCATACCATCCATCCGTTCCGTAGTTGAGCCCTTTCGACCACGTGTAAGAAACCAGGTAGCTGAGGCCTGCAACGCGGCTTCTACCCTGCAATGAGGTCTCCAATGCGTTGTAATCGAGCTGCCCTATCGGCTGATCGAAAAAGGACTGTGGCATGTAAGGGAAGGGCGTGCGCGGTGCGACAGGACCAGGCCCAGGGGTTTGTGCAGTGTTTGCCACTGGGCAATAATCTATTTTCCGGCCTAGGGAGCCGACATAATTGATGGTCCAGACACCTGTGCGGGCGACCTGTTGCTGAACGCCGAACGTCCATTGATCCGAATAGGCATTCTTAAACTGCTGAGCGGTCGCCCACCCAATGGATTGGAACGGGGTAGGAGCTGGGTAGGCACCGTTGAAAGCTGCCAGAGGATTCTCAGCGGTGATGACGGTCGATGGAGTCAGCCCGGGCTGGTTGTTCAGGTTCGTTACAAGCGCGCCGTTTCCGAGGAGCCAGGCGTTCTCATTCTGGGCGGATTGTTCGACAGCCGCCCAGTTATCGTATGCGCGGCCATAGCCGGCGTGCACAACCGTACCTGGATGAAAGGTGTAAGAGACGCCGAACCTAGGCTGAATGTTGCTCTTATCAGAAAAGAAGAGCTTGGGTTGGCTGGAAACGACCACATTGGCCGGCAAAGTCCCACCGGGCACGCAGGGTGCGAACTGTGTCGGAGTGCACGCTGGCGGCAATTTCTGAATAATATCTGTGCCATGGACGAAGTCGAAAATGTCGTAGTAATCGCCCAAAATGTTATGTGTCACAGGTATTATTGAGACATCGTAACGCAGGCCAATGTTAATGGTCAGGTTGTTGCGAATTTTCCACTGATCCTGGCCATAGGCACCATCCTCCCAACCTCCGGATTCCCAATAGTTGGTGTTGGTCCGCCTGGCGCCGTCGGGCACACTCAGCAGGAGAGACGCCAACTCATCCCCGCCGGTAGAGCCGTTGGATGTTTCAAAAGGTGCGAAAGTAAGCGTGGAACCACCTCCTGCGGTCCTGCCGAGGTTGTTGGTGTCGATGTTACCTCCAACGTAGAGGGTATGGCGCCCGAATGTCTTTTGATAATCTGCCTTGTATTCCCAAATTCCCGAGAGGCCTCCTGCGGTCTCACTCCCCTCGCCGCCGCCCATATAAGACCCAAGGCCTAAGCTGGGGATATAACATCCTGGGCGACCATAGGGGTAATCGCACGCAAAGCTCTGTGCGAAGCCGGCCGCAACGGTAATTCCATTGCCGTCGCCGTTGTATGTCGTGTTGTGAAATTGTGTGCCAATATTTTGACCAACTCCAACAGTGAGGATGGAAGTTGGACCGAAGGTGTGGATCCACTGAGCACCAAAGTTGTGCGCAGTAAAGCTCGTAACAGTCGCAAGATTCGGGAACCCCCCGTAGGATCCGATTGGGTTATTCTGTCGCAGAAAATGTGCCCAAACCAAATCCTTCCTTGTCAGATATTCGTCTCCACGAATGTCGTACTGGTCAGAGGTGTGGGTACTCGGAACCGAGCTTTGATAGTTGAAGACGCCTCCCTGATAACTGCCGGTTGGCGTCGGAAATAGTGCCTTCGCTAAACCAACCATGTTCTGGTCGATCATGTCGGAAGGAATCTGGTTGTTTGGGAAAGGATCCCGGTTGGCAGTGAAGGGGTTATAGAGTTGGATGTCCTTGTTGGTCAGCAAGGCGCTGAAATCGCCGGTCAACTGCGCCGCGGTGGGAACCAACTGCTGTTGTACGGCTCCGATCGACTGCCGGAACCCTTCATAGCTTCCATAAAAAAACGTGCGATCCTTGCCGTTGTAGTGGGGCAACAACACCGGCCCGCCGACGGCCGCGCCAAACTGGTTTTGATGCAAATCCTGCAAGACTCCACTCGGATTGCTCGTGGCGTCGAGGAATCGGCTGCTGCGCCAGAACTCCCAGGCACTTCCGTGAAACCGGTTGGTACCAGATTTGGTGACGAGATTGATGGTTCCACCCAAGCCTCCGCCAAATTGGCTGGAGTCAGTGTGGGTCAACACTTTCATTTCCTGAACATCGTCGGGAACCGGTGTGATGATCTCACTGCCGGAAACTGCTTCATTATTGTTCACGCCATCCAGGAGGTATACGTTGCTGCGGTTGTTCTGGCCCTGAATTGAGGGGGAGACGAGGTTGCCGATGGCATTTGTGCGGCCACCAGTCTGGTCGTTGTTGATCGGTGTCACGCCTGTTTGGAGTGTCATCAGATTGCTGATGTTTCTCCCCGCAAGGGGCAGTTCAGTGACGGATTGAGTGTCCAAGTCCGCCCCGACGGAAGACGACGACGTATCCAACGTTACTATTTGTGCGGAAACTGAAATCGTCTCGGTTGACGATCCAGGCTTAAGTGAAAAGTCGAGCGTGGCGCTCTGGCTAACCACGAGTTCGACCCCCGTGCGAGACTCCGATGTGAACCCTCGCGAACTAACAGTAATCGCATAGACCCCCGGAGGTATGTGGCTCAGGACGTAGATGCCAGCGGAATTGGTGACGGTATTCCGAACCAGGCCCGTGTCACGGTTTTGAATCTGGACTGTTGCATTGGGTATCACGGCACCGGTTTGGTCATGTACGGTCCCGTTGATCTGCGCCGAATCGTATTGCGCCAACAGTGATGTGCTGGCAACCAGACCCATGAGAGAGAGGATGAGGGCGTACGCAAAGCCGCGCCGCCTCTTCAAGCGACTGGCATCTCCACCATCGAGAATGGAGTCGATTCTTAGAATTTGGCTGTTCACTGTTGACCTCCCGAAGATGATCGTCCACGGACTCTGAAGACGAGTGGTGACGAACGTCAATGTTTCCTGTTTCGAGTAACCATTTTGGGGACTTGCGCCCGCTCTTGCCATGGCGCCGCGACGCACCGGTGCGGTCACTGGAAAGTCGCTCTTGCTGCTCAGGACCATTCGCGAGCTTCACTTTTATACATGAAAGTGATAGTTCGCATATCAAACCGCCTCCTTATAGGCTCGACTAATCACGTTTGTCAAGCATTTTTTAAAGTGAAGACGCGAGTTCATGATGATAAGTCCGGCCATGTTAACTCGTGGTCTGTCCCCAACGCGGGCGGCGAGGGCAGGCGAGCAGCAGAGCATGGACGTCGATCCAAAGGGCCTCTGGAAAGGGCTATCAAGGTGCCGGAAGAAATCTTTGCCGGCGATGGCGAGAAGATCACTGAGTGGCAGGCGGCGGAGAAAATCGGGATACGCGACCGGTCGATGCGGTGCTGGCGAGAGCGCTATCAAAGACTCGGCTTTGACGTTCTGATGGTCCGCCAGCGTGCGCCTTTGAAAACGTATTCGCCGACCCGCCTGAATCCACGGATAATTCGCGTGTTTTGGACCACCGTGGCGAAGCGGGAGGGGATGACCGGGATTTCCCCGCAAACCGGGAAAGGCAGTTTCCGGATCGGAACAATATGCTAGGTAATCGTCCGCAGTTTCTCGGCGCGATCCGGAGCGTATTCAGCCGACTGCTTGCATATGGGTGTCATTACCCTGCGGGAAGTACCGGGTGGAAAACGGGATTCCTACGTTACAACTGAAATCTGATGATCATTCCACACTGGACCGTTCGGGTACTGGTATGCAAGCAAAGTCTCCGGACGTATCTCGGTGCTGTATCCGGGGTTTTCAGGCAGCAGGTAGTGGCCGTTGACTATGCGAACGGGATCAACAAAATGTTCATGCAGATGATCCACAAATTCAGTGACCCGGTTTTCGAGCGACCCTGATATTCGCAGATAGTCAAAGATCGCAAGGTGCTGCACGCATTCGCACAAGCCGACTCCGCCCGCGTGAGGGCAAACCGGAATGTTGAATTTAGCGGCCATCAACAGAACTGCAAGATTTTCGTTCACCCCCGCAACCCGGCAACTGTCAATCTGACAGACATCCATTGCACCCGCCTGCATGAATTGCTTGAACATGACTCGATTGTGGCAATGCTCACCCGTCGCAATACGAACGGGAGCCACCTCCCGGCGAATGCGGGCGTGGCCCAAAATGTCGTCAGGGCTGGTGGGTTCCTCCATCCACCAGGGATCCACTTCAGCCAATTGATTGGTGCGCTGAATGGCCTCGATGACTCCCCACTTCTGGTTGGCATCCATCATTAACTTGTTGTGTGCGCCGATTTCTCCGCGTATCAGTCGGGCACGGCGAAGATCATCGGTGGGGTTGCCACCAACCTTTAACTTGAAATGTGTCCATCCTTGGCTGAGAGCTTCACGGCAGAGGCGCCGAATCTTGTCGTCTGTAAAGCCGAACCACCCGGCAGAAGTGGTGTATGCGGGATACCCATGCTGTTCAAGCCGCTCTAAGCGCTCAGCTTGAGATGCCGTGCGCCTCCTCAGTAGGTCGAGGGCTTCGTCCGGAGTAATCGCATCGTCGATATATTTAAAGTCAACTGAACGAACAATTTGCTCGGGTTCAAGATCTGCCAATAGCCTCCAGAGAGGCTTGCCTTCCGTTCGCGCATAAAGGTCCCAAACTGCATTGATGAGGGCTGCAGCCGCCAGGTGGATCACACCTTTTTCAGGGCCCAGCCAGCGGAATTGACTGTCTTCCGTGAGCTGTCTGGAAAAGGCGACTGTGTCGTCTGTCATAGAAGATAAGTTGCGACCCTGGACAAATCGCGCAAGATACTCAAGTGCAAGCACGCATAGTTCTGTTCCGTGTCCCAGGGTGAAGGCAAGACCATATCCTTCGATGCCCACATCTGTTTCCAGAATGCAATATGCCGCCGAGTAATCGGGGTCTGTGTTGACCGCGTCGGAGCCAATCTGGTGGTGTGAGGTTGGAAACCGCAGATCGATGACGCGAACATTAGTGATTTTAGGGTCGCTCAAACGGATCCACTCTCCTTCGGAGCGCTTGCCAACTCGCGGCTAGCCCTCGACGATGACAACTCGAGGGTCTCGCCAGTAGACGGCCGGCCCGTTAGGCATTGTCTGCAACGGCCATCCCAGAATCATTATTTCTATTCCTGAAACATGCACTTTGTCAATAAAACTCGCGGATTGCTGCGAAGGCGAGTATTTGTGGATTGCCGAAGACGGCGCGACTCAACGGGCTTGAGTGTCCAATTTCGGGCGTTCTCGCGAGACTCCCCCGATCTCATGGGAAAGCTGAGAACTCGCCCGTTTCAAAGTCTGGCGTACGATGGCCGTGGTGGATTTGTCGCCTATGCGGCGGATGTAAGGGACGGTTAACGCGGCCACCCCGTACCCATGTTCGTCGAGGACGGGATAAGTAACATTGATCACTCCTTCCACTTCGTAGCTTTCCTTCTCTTCGTACCCTCTTTCCTTAATGGTGGCCAGATGCGAACTCAGATCGCGCGGTACCTCAGCTTTGTTTCGTTTGCACCAGGTTTGTATGGCGCGCGCACGAGCTTCTTGAGTTTGGTGGGCCAGGATGACGTGACCTGTGGCAGCATGCATGAGATCCACCACGGCGCCAGCCTTAACGTAAAAGCCCGGACTCACGGGGGAATCCACCTGCGCGATTATCACGACCTGTCCCCCGTTGAGCACGCCCAGATGACAAGACTGACTGAGTTCGTGAGCAACTTGCTGCATGATCGGCAACGCTTGCATAGTCATGCGTTTGATCGGCGGGTGTTCTTGCGCGAGCCTAAACAGGTGCAAGGTGAGGTGGTAACGTTCACTTTCCGGGCTCCTCGCAATGTAGCCACGTTCTTCGAGGCATGACAGCATCCGAAAGATCTCTGAAATCGTGCGGCCCAGCTTGCGTGCGACGTCGCTTTTTGTCAGCCCCGACTGCTCGCTGGCAAACAGCTCCAAGATATCCAAGCCCTTCTCAAGAGCAGGGGTCGGGTACCGGCTGGAAACCTTCGGCGCCTTTGTCTTCATAAGTTATCGAATCCAGGTCAGGGTGAACGTAAATGGCATAAATGGTGATAGTGTCAACTAACCGCCCGGAGCATCGGTCCGCTGTTAACCGTGACCGCCGCACGGCTGATCGTTGAAAGACTCTCGTAACCTACAAAGTTCTCATGCAGAGTCCGCTCTGCCTCTCGTGGGCGCACCGAGTATTTTATATATGAAAATGTCGGGAATAGCAAAACCGCCCCGGGTAACGGATTCTGGGCTTTGCTACTTGGCCGGAGGGCAGGCTGATGCCTTCGACCTGGAGCTGTCCCGCGGTTCGCATACCGCCCAGGAAGAGTAGCGGCCAAATTCACTCTGATAACGGCACCATGAATCGCCCTACTTCTCCCGAATTGCACGCCGCAATTGGCGCATCATGTCAAGAGAACTCTGCTCAATCGTGCCGTCCTGGTAGATTCCGATGTTGATCGTCGTGACGGCCTGGTGCTCCTTGTTGGCCTTCACATGTGCGTTCAAGTCTTCCGTGCTGAATTGAGGCGGTGGAATCGGGCCGGTTTCGCCTGAACCTGCTTGGCAGAACGTTTTGGAAGCGATGGGTACGCCAGCTGATCGGACAGGGCTCTATATCGAAATGGTGAAGAGCTTCAACTCGGGCTGGATCCACTTCGGTAATTCGGGAACAGAGAAATTCCATGGGCCGACGACGATCGAGGCGTTCGCACAGGAGCTGGTCAAGTAAGGAGAACGGGCGCAGGCACTCTTCGAGGCAATAAATTCGGCATTTCGGAAGCGGCTTGGTTCAAACGCGTTTGGCGGAAGTGGTATTTCCGCCCGCGCTCTCGTTTGGGCTTTGGAACCAGCCGCTCGATCCTGCTCCACAACGCGTCCGACACTGTCCGAGACTTGATCTGTGCCATCCTGGACGCCATCTTCACCCCATTCTTCTGCCGCGCGACAAGAGAGTCAACGGCAGGAATCAATCTGATTATTATTTTCGGCTAAGATCTGACTCCGCCCTCAAGTCATTGAGAATCCTACCGTCGGAAGCAGCAACCTTTCGCCGTGAGGATCACGTACTTATCGTCTGACCGATTCTTCTGATCTCGCTCCGAAGCCATGCATGCGCGGCATCGGTATTGACTCTCGGATGCCAGATCATCAGATACTTGAAGCCGGTCATCTCACTCGGCGCCTTTAGAACTCTGATTTTGCGATTTTCGGCCTCAGCTCTTGCGAATCGTTGGGGTGCGGTGAGGATCAGTTTGGTTCCAGGAATGCACCGCGTAGCCGCGCCGAAATATGGTAGCGTGATCACGGTTCGACGGCGATGGCCATGCGCTGCTAGACGCTTCTCAGGTATATGCTGCGAACCTTCCACGACATCGACACCGATGTGCTCAGCCGCGAGATATTGTTTGAGTGTGAGTTGACGCTGGTAGGGAGCATCTTCCGCGACAATGCAGACGAGTTCTTCCTCGTAAATGACCTCGGTCATTAAAGGCGAAGGCACATGACCTTCATCGCCAATCAAAGCAAGGTCGAGTCGACCGTGACTCAAATCCTCGAAGACATCGCCTCTCCAACTTGCGAAGGTAAAGCGGACCTGTTTCGCGGCTGGCAAAACCTCGCGGCATAGAATCGGCGCGATGATCGAGGTCGCATTGTCCGTTGCCGCAAGCCGGAAGGAACAAAGTTCTGTCGCCGGGTCAAAGGTCGAACCCGAAATGAGTCGATCCAATTTCGGCAACATCACCTCAAGCTCCTGGAGCACGCGCTCCCCTTGCGGCGTAGGCTCATAGCCCTTTGCAGTGCGCACCAGCAGATCATCGTGAAATGTATCCCGCATCCTCTGGAGGGCACGGCTCACTGCAGGCTGGCTCAATAGCAACCGCTTGGCGGCAAGCGATACGTTGCGCTCCTCAGCAAGCACCGAGAAAACAACAAGAAGGTTCAGGTCGGCCTGGCGTAGCTGCGTCACACGCATAATGCATATTAGCACTATGCATTGGACGTATGACTCCGGAAAGTTCAATCTCTTTTCAGCGGCGGACTTCAAGTTCGAAGAAGCCGCCCAAAAGGAGAACCACCATGAGAAAAACAGCTATCGTAACCGGCGCATCCCGCGGCATTGGACGCACCATCGCTCTTCGCCTCGCAGCTGACGGCTTCGGCGTAGTCATCAACTTTGCCGGCAATGCGGCCAAGGCAGAAGAGGTCGTCAACGAGATCACCAGTGCTGGAGGCCGCGCCCTCGCCATCCCGGCTGACGTCGCCAACCCTGAAGACGTCAAGCAACTCTTCGAGAAGACCATCAAGGCCTTCGGGCAAATCGACGTCGTCGTCAACAACGCGGGTATCATGCCACTTTCACCCATTGCCAAGGGCGACGTTGAAACATTCGACAAGGTCATCGCCACCAACCTCCGCGGAACCTTCCTCGTCTTCTCGCAGGCAGCGCAGCACGTCGCCGAGGGAGGCCGTATCATCGCCTTCTCCAGCAGCGTCCTCGCTAAGAACTTCCCCGCCTACGGCCCCTACATTGCCTCCAAGGCAGGCGTCGAAGGTCTCGTCCACGTCCTGGCCAACGAACTCCGGGGACACAGAATTACAGTCAACGCCATTGCGCCTGGACCCGTCGGGACCGAACTCTTCCTGGACGGCAAGACCGAAGAGCAGATCAAGCAGATCAGCAGCATGGCGCCACTTGAGCGCCTCGGCCAGCCGGAGGATATCGCAAGCGCCGTCTCCTTCCTTGCCGGACCCGATGGCGGGTGGGTCAACGCGCAGGTGCTTCGCGCAAATGGCGGCTTCGCATAAGAAGTCCGCACCGCTCGCACGCAGCCATCACATTCACGCAGGTCTAACGGGCCGCATAGGAGACTGGTAATGAAGAACGTCATCGTCATCACAGGAGCATCGAGCGGTTTTGGCTCCCTCGCGGCTCACGCTCTCGCTATCGCAGGACACACCGTCTACGCCAGCATGCGCGAAACCACAGGCCGCAACGCAGTGCAGGTAGAAGCTGCTCAAAAGTTCGCAGCAGAGAACAAGGTGCACCTCCGCACTATCGAACTCGACGTCGCCTCTCAGGAATCAGCCGACCAGGCCATCAAAACCATCGTTGAGAAGGACGGTCGTCTCGACGTCGTCATCCACAACGCCGGACACATGGTTTTCGGCGCAGCCGAAGCCTTCACTCCCGAGCAGCTAATGCAGGTCTTCGACACCAACGTGCTCAGCACACAACGCGTCAACCGCGCTGCACTCCCACAACTGCGCCAGCAGAAAAATGGATTGGTTCTCTGGGTCGGAAGCACCAGCACACGCGGAGGCACGCCGCCATACCTCGCGCCTTACTTCGCGGCAAAGGCGGCTATGGACGCGCTCGCTGTCAGCTATGCCGCAGAACTGAATCGCTGGGGTATTGAGACGTCCATCATCGTTCCCGGTGCTTTCACCTCCGGCACAAACCATTTCGCACACGCTGGCTCACCTGCAGACAAGACACGCCAAGCCGAATACGACAACGGCCCTTACGCTCACCTCGGTGACGACATTATGAAGGGGTTCGCTGCTACCGCGCCCCCCGATGCCGATGTGGCTGATGTCGCCAAAGCTATCGTCAGAGTGGTGGACATGCCTTTCGGCAAGCGTCCCTTCCGTGTCCACATCGACCCACACAAGACGGTGCAGAAATCGTCAATGGAGTGGCCGATCGCGTTCGCACGGAAATGTACCGCAACATCGGACTGTCAGATTTACTGACTCCAGTCATGCCTCAACGCAAGCCGCTGTGATGTCCTCGGTCTTATCGTCCCAGTGACGTCCCGACACTTAAATATGAGGTTCGGAAGTGCTCTGGAAAAATTCGAGAGGGCTTTGCCTTGACGCTCCTGCACTCGGCTTGAAACCTGATGAACGAGGACATTCCGTCTCCATTCATGCTCAACGGCCGATCGCAGATACCATTCCCGCGTGGAGCGATTCTTCATTCGGTCGAGGAGGAGTTCTACAGAAGGCTCCGAAGAACTGGGACCAACTGAATCTAGAGGCCGTCATAGAAGCGAATGTGATCGAAGGCCACCCCGGACCGCCAACGGTTGTTGCTGTGGAGACGTGGTAAGACGTTTTCATACCAAAAAGGCTGTATCATACACGCCTCAAAACCGCGCCCCGTTTCTTCCTTATTGAATTGCAAATACGACACTTATACATACCCCTGCACCGTCTAATGCACGATGCAGCTTATAAAAACAATCGGCTCCTCCTAATCTGAGTGTGTTCCTGAGATCTCCGGAGGATCCGGCAAGATACCTGTAAGCGTCCAGAGTTCCCCTCTAGCGTATGCGGGTGAAGATCCACTCCTCTCGGGCACCGTCGTCGGCAACCTTATGAAGTGTGAACAGGCGCAACATGTGGCCGGCGACATCGAGCACTATGTGACGAATGATCATGAAAACGGGGCATTTCTTTGTGAACTCCGTCATCTCGAAGCGGGCGATGCAGGAATCTGATTTGCTCGCATTTCATCTCGCCATTTTCATCGCAAATCCCAGGGCAGTGGGCTCTGGTGCAAACAGCCCGCCTCGTCGGTTAGAGTGGCTCTTGGAGAATTGAGGATCAACGGTGAGCGAACTGAATAGCGTCGAGAAGTTGTTTCGAGGGCGGCATTTCGACCGCGAGGTGATCATCTTATGCGTGCGCTGGTACCTGCGCTACAAGCTCACCTTACTACGCATCGCCATCGTTGGCGGCTTGCTCTCGCTTGGTGTTCCCGCTCCTGCCCAGAGACTCATTAACGGTTATGAGCCCAAATGGTGGAAGGAAGCCGTCGTGTACCAGATTTACCCGCGCTCTTTCAAAGACTCGAACGGTGACGGCATCGGAGATCTGCCTGGCATCACCTCCAAGCTCGACTACCTGCAGAAGCTCGGCGTCAACGTCCTCTGGCTCAGCCCTCACTTCGACTCGCCCAACGTCGACAATGGATACGACATCCGCGACTACCGCAAGGTGATGACGGAGTTCGGCACCATGGACGACTTTGACGCGCTGCTTGCCGGCATCAAGCAGCGCCACATGCGGCTGATCATCGACCTCGTCGTGAACCATACATCCGATGAAAACAAGTGGTTCGTCGAGTCGCAGTCGAGCAAGACAAATCCGTACCGCGACTTCTACATCTGGCGGCCGGGCCATACCGCACCCGACGGCACCCGCACCCCGCCTAACAACTACCCGTCGTACTTCTCTGGCTCCGCCTGGACGCTCGACCCGAAGACGGACGAGTACTACCTTCACTACTTTACCGCTAAGCAGCCCGATCTCAACTGGGCAAACCCAAAGGTCCGCGAAGAGGTCTTCTCGCTGATGCGCTTTTGGCTGGATAAGGGCGTCTCGGGTTTCCGGATGGACGTGATCCCGCTGATCTCAAAGCCCACTGGCATGCCCGACCTCACGCCCGAACAGCTCAAAGCGCCGCCGAACGCCTACGCCAATGGCCCCCACCTCGCCGAGTACCTTCGCGAGATGGACCACGAGGTGCTCTCGAAGTACGACGACATGTCGGTAGGCGAGGCCACCGGGACCACGCTTGCACAGACCGGCAATCTGGTCGACGACCGCCGGCACGAGCTCAACATGATCTTCAGCTTCGACGCGATTAAGCTGGGCCGCTCCGACTTTGGTCTCAGCACGCTTGGCCCCTGGTCCGTTCCCGAACTCAAGGCGATTTACGACAGCCATGCCAGGGTTCTGACCAAGCACGACTGGGACACTGTCTTCCTCTCCAACCACGACAATCCGCGGATCGTCTCGACCTTTGGGGACGACTCGCCCGCAATGCGCGTTCCGTCCGCCAAGCTCTTCGAGACCATGATTCTCACCCTTCGCGGCACGCCCTTCCTTTTCGAAGGCGACGAGCTCGGGATGACGGACTTCCCCTTTAAGACGCTCGCCGACTACGACGACATAGCCGTAAAGAACGCCTACAAGGCTCTCGTTGACACCGGCAAAGTCTCAGCGCAGGCTTTCCTTAGCGCCGAGGCGAAGGTCGCCCGCGACAACGCCCGCACCCCCATGCAGTGGGATAGCTCCCCCCAGGCCGGCTTCACCACCAGCACCCACCCATGGCTCGCCGTCAATCCCAACTACGAGCAGATCAACGCCGCCCAGGAAGAATCCGACCCTGCCTCCGTCCTCAACTACGTCCGCGCTCTCGTCGCTCTACGCGCTCACACCCTGGCCTTCGTCTATGGCGACTTCGAAGACCTTGACCCGCAGCATCCCCACGTCTTCGCCTACACCCGCACGCTGGGCGACGAGAAGTACCTAGTGGTTGAAAACTTCAGATCTACTTCAGTCACTTACACGCTGCCAAACAATCTCACAGCTGGCAAGCTCCTGCTTTCTGACATCCCCACATCCGATCAAGCCAACACCCGAACCCTCAATCTTGCTCCTTGGGAGTCGCGTATTTATAAGCAATAGCCAAATCAAAGAGCCCCTGAACCCACTTTTAGAATGGCTGGATGCCCCGACGTAGTGGCTAGAGCAGCTGTGTATGCGAACGGTACTCGCAGGTTCGCAGAAGGTTCTAGACGCTTCAATGGCAGGTCCGGGCGAGAGCCTTTCACGCGACTACGTCGTAGTCGCGAGACTTCATGACTACGTCACCGGAGAACCTGTCATCATACTTGCCGGCATTTTGGGGAAGGAACCGAAGCTGCAAGCGAGGTCGTCTCCAATCAAGCGTACCTGGATGCAGTGCTGCAAAAAGCTCCGGAGAACTGGGACAAATTGAACCTCGAAGCCGTAATTGAAGCGAACGTCATTGAAGGTCATTCCGGCGCACCCACGGTTGTTGCCGTCCAGACTTGGTGACCCTCTTTTTTGGGGCGAAATCCCTGTATGATACATTCCCTTGAGCCGCCTCCGTCATGGAGCCTATCTAGATGTAAATAAATAGCTTTCACTCTTAGTGCCATGTCTGATGCACGATGGACCTTTTAAATAGGGTCCAGACTTGCCTAGCCTGAATGCATGCGGGAAATCCAACACAATCTGACGCTAAAGAAGGAGACCGCCGTGAGGTACATGCGTGGGCTTGCCATGTTGGCGATGCTCTTTTCGGGCACTCTGATGGCGGCCAAGGACACTCAGACGATTTATCTGGCCTCACCTGTCCGCGCCGGAAATGCAGAACTGCCTCGCGGAATATGCGAAGTGTCGTGGACCGCGGCATCGGGATCGCGGGTGTGGCTGACCATCAAGACGGAAGACGACAAATCCTTTACCGTCTCCGCGCGCATGGCCGAAGGAAAACAGGAAACAACTGGCGTGGTCACTTCGGTCATAAACGGAGTCACGTACCTGAAAGAGCTTCATACCAGGAACGCCAGGTTTGTTATTCAAAACAGAACGGAAGGCTCCAAATGACTCTCGTCGCTCTCCTGAATACTTCTCGGAAACCCAGGTTCAATCGGGACTCCCGTTTTCGCCTCTTTTTCATCTTCGCCGCAATCCTTGGGGCCCTGTCAGCGGCATCCGTCGCGATTGCTCAAAGTGCTGACCGGCCTTGGATGAATCCTGTCCTCGCCCCGGAGGATCGGGCAGAGCTAGTCCTAAAACAGTTGACACTCGATGAAAAACTAGTGCTCTTGCACGGTAATGGAATGGCACATGCCCCTCAATGGCAGATGCCGTTCACGCATCTGACAAACGGCGGAGCGGGATACGTTGAGGGAGTACCGCGTCTTGGAATACCACCTCTGGTGATTTCGGATGCGGGCTATGGGGTCAGAGACAGTGGAGCAAACGGGAGATATTCCACCGCCATGCCGTCGAGTTTGGGAGCGACATCAAGCTGGGACGTTGACTCGGCCTGCGAATTCGGCACAGTGATCGGCCAGGAGCTCCGAGCGCAAGGGTTCAACATGACGTTGGGAGGCGGGGTAGATTTAGCCCGCGAGCCACGGAATGGACGTAGCTTCGAATATGCGGGTGAAGATCCACTCCTCTCGGGCACCGTCGTCGGCAACCTCATGAAGTGTGAACAGGCACAACATGTGGTCGGCGACATCAAGCACTATGTGATGAATGATCAGGAGACGGGGCGTTTCTTTGTGAACGCCGTCATCTCGAAGCGGGCGATGCAGGAATCTGATTTGCTCGCATTTCATATCGCCATTTCCATCGCGAAACCCGGTGCAGTGATGTGTTCCTACAACCGGATCAATGGCGACTTCGGTTGTGAGAACTCCTACACGCTGCGCCATGTGCTCGAGAATGAATGGGGCTTCAAGGGATTTGTAATTTCCGACTGGGGTGGAACACACAGTACGGAAAAGGCATCCACAGCAGGTCTTGATCAGGAACAGCCAATGGCCGACTTCTTTGGTCCAAAGTTGAAAGAAGCAGTTGAAGCCGGCAAAGTTCCGCTGTCGGAAATTGACGACCATGCACGCCGAATCCTGTATGCCGAGTTTCTGTCAGGAATAGTAGACGATCCGCCGCAGATGGGCGTGGTAGATGTCGAGAAAGGATTTGAAGTCTCCCAGCGAGTAGAGGAAAAGAGCATCGTTCTGCTGAAGAACAGCCCGACGCTCCTTCCGATCAATCCATCCAAGGTCCACACCATTGCGATTATTGGCGGGCATGCCGACGTCGGGATGATCTCCGGTGGAGGATCCGCGCAAGTCGATCCTCCCGGCGGCAATGCCATCATGCCTCCTGGCAAAGGCGCGACGATCTGGCAGAAGCCTGTTTGGTTCTCAACCTCTCCCTTAAAGGCGCTTCAGACGAAGCTGCCGAACGCAAAGATTGATTTCGATCCTGGAACAGATCCGAAGTTGGCTGCGAACCTCGCCAAGTCTGCAGATCTTGCGATTGTCTTTGCGTATCAGTGGCTGGCAGAAGACATGGACGTGCCGAGCCTTTCGCTTCCGGATAACCAGGATGCATTGATCGAGCAGGTGGCGGCAGCCAATCCTCACACCATCGTCGTGCTCGAAACTGGCACCGCCGTGACCATGCCCTGGATCGACAAAGTAGCGGGCGTAGTCGAGGCTTGGTACGCCGGAAGTTCAGGACACAAGGCGCTAGCAAACGTGCTCGTTGGAGATGTCAATCCGGCGGGCAAGCTCCCGCTGTCTTTCCCGAAAAGCGAAGCGGATCTTCCGCATCCTGATGCGCCTAAGATTCCATCCGAGAGCCAGGTACGCGCTGGAGATGTTGCCGACAACGGTGCGCCTACAGCGGATGCTTCGGCTCATGCTGGTTACGCCGTCTACTACGATGAGGGGCCTGCGGTTGGCTACAAGTGGTATGAAGCACAGAATAAGAAGCCACTGTTTCCCTTCGGTTTCGGCTTGTCTTACACCACCTACGCATACTCCGGCCTAAGCGTCGATTCAGCTACAAAAAGTGTGCGCTTCACCGTTAAGAACACCGGCAAGCGAACCGGCGCCGAGATTGCTGAGGTGTACGCCAGGCTTCCCAAAGGAACAGACGAGTCCTACAAACGACTTGTCGGGTGGAAACGCGTAACGCTTGCACCTGGCGAATCGCAGTCGATCACCGTTGCGATCGATGACCGTGTTCTTCAGACCTTCGACGAAGAAACAAAAGTCTGGAGTATGACGAAGGGCGAATATCAGGTGATGGTCGGTGGCTCCTCGGACGATACGCCTTTACTGGCAAGTCTTGTGGTTCGCTGAAGTCTCTGAGACTTGAGCCAACCCCTCCATGTCGAAAACTGAGATTCAGAACCTGGCGTTGCAAAACGCGTGAAGGTGCTGTGCAACCGTACGTCTTGGAGCAACTGAGTGATGAACGCCCCCGCAGTTTTCGACCGCACCAGTAGCGGAAAAGAGCACTTCGAAGTGCTGGACGGCCTGCGAGGTAGTGCCGCATTCCTTATCGTGGTATTCCACGTATTCAATTACACGTTTTTCTTTCGAGGGCCGTTTGCCCTGGTGCACCATGCCTACCTCGCAGTCGACTTTTTCTTCGCGTTGTCGGGTTTTGTTGTTGCCTATGCATACGATGACCGCTGGACGAAAATGTCGATCGTCCAGTTCTTTCGTATCCGGCTAATCCGGCTTCATCCTCTGGTACTTGTGGGCGCAACTTTCGGACTCCTCGGCTATGTTCTCGATCCTTTCAGCAAGATGAGGAACCACACGGCCTTGCCAATACTTGTTTTGGCCTATGTGACCTCCCTTTTACTTCTGCCTTCGCCTCCTGTCGGGGGACGGCACAACGAGAGTCAGGCGCTCAACGGGCCAGCCTGGTCGCTTATGCAGGAATACCTTGGAAACATCGTTTACGCCGTGATTCTTCGCCGACTGCGTGCAGTCACATTGGGGATCATCTTTGGAGTTTCCGGGCTGTGTCTGGTCTGGGTTGCGAATTCGAAGGGTTCGCTGGATGGAGGCTGGGACTATCCGAATATCTGGATGGCGCCGTTGAGGCTGACGGTCTCCTTTGTCATGGGTCTCTGGCTCTATCGCATCCATGACCGTATCCGCCTTCCGAAGATGGGATTGCTCGTACTTTCGATTCTTCTTGTCGTTTGCTTCCAAATGCCAGTTTTCCCCAAACTGGGCGAGTTTTCTATGAACGGCCTATATGACGCGGCATGCGTGCTTTTTCTCTTCCCATTCATCATTCTCTGCGGAGCACACTCAAAGGCCGGCTCTGGCATGATTAACCTCTGCAAGTTCAGCGGTCACCTCTCCTATCCGCTCTATATCACGCACATTCCGTTTGTTTACGTTCTTGCGGGCTTTGCCTGGACGACGCACCCGAGCCTGAATGTGAAGTTGACATGGATATCTCTACTGATTCCATTCCAAGTCACTGTGGCGTGGCTTGTATTGAAATATTTCGATGAGCCTGTTCGCGCATGGCTGACTCGCCGCTACGTGATCAAGCCGACGACGGTACTTCCCAATCAGTCAGGAGCAGCACGATGACACGGATATTCGAGAGACTCGTACATTTTGCAACGCAATCCCTGGTACTTGGTTTGGTGTTTGCCGTACCACTGCCCGCACAGGTGCCCACAACCGCCGTATGGCACGGATATTTGCGGAACTCAGCGAGCGCACCGGTCATGAACGCCAAGGTGCGCCTGACCGGTGCAGCCACCGCTGAAGCCAGCACGGCTCCTGACGGTGCTTTCACTCTCCCCGGGTTGCCGCCGGGGAAATACAAGCTGACCGTGGAGGCCGAGGGGCGGAAGGTTGCCTATGCACAGACGATTGACCTGACGCCTATCGCGCCCGTTGAATTGATTACGTTGTCGAACCGCGGTGAGATTGAGGTTGCAGAACAGCAGCAGGAGACAGGCGTCACGGGGGGCGAGGCCCTTTCAAGCCACGCTGTCAGTGGGCTCCCGCTCAATAAGCGCGATTTTTCCACGCTGCTTCTGCTTGCTGCGGGCACCATGACCGACAGTAACGGCGCAACAAACTTCACGGCGCAATTTGCAATCAATGGCCAGCGTGGCGTCGAAGCTACCTTTGCCATGGATGACGCCGACATCAGCGATCCGGAGATGGGCGGAGCGACTTTCTCAAACTTCAATGTGGACGCGGTTGAGGGTATCGACTCAAGCTCGGGTTGGATGCCGGCTGACATTGGCCGCGGGGCCGCGGGCTTCACAAATATCCACACGCGTTCGGGTGCGAGCGGTTTCCACGGTTCGTTCTTCGAGTTTCTGCGTAATTCGGCGCTTGACGCCCGAAACTACTTCGACCATCCCACCCCAGCTTATCCGGGGCGCATCCCTCCGTTCCGCCGCAATGAATTCGGCTTCACCAATGGCGGCCCGGTTTACATCCCTCATGTCTACGATGGCCGCAATCGGACGTACTATTTCACCCAGTACCAGGGATTCCGCCAGGTCCTCGGCACCACCCAGGTAATGCCGGTTCCTGCGGCGATTCAGCGGCCGCAGCCGGGCAGCAATGTCGTATATCACCTCATTACATACCCCGATCAGAGCATCGATACGCTCGCCCTGCCCGTCGATCCATCCATCGCTGCGATCCTGGCGCGCTATCCACTGCCCAACCTGCCGAGCGGCTCCTTCGGCATCAACACTTATGCAACGGCATCAAAGGTTGTCACCAACGCCGATCAATTCTCGATTCGGATCGATCACAACTTCACTCCCAAGGACAAGTTTTTTGCGCGGTTCAACTACAACAACTTGACAGGCCCTACGACGAATCCCGATCAGACAGCTATTGATCCGCAATTCGGGGTCCAGTACATCGATCACCAGCGTAATGTTGTGGGCACCTATACGCGCACAGTTTCGCCGCGTCTGATCCTCGAGTCGATGATCAACATCATCCGTTCGACGCCGGGATTTCCGACAACCGACTATACCGATCCAGGCGTCAAGTTCAACGATGGGCTGTTCGAAGCGTTTAATAGCGCCGCCGGTTCGGTCATGCAGGCCTACGGCAACCTCTTCCAGGGCTACCAGTCGGTGGCTTACTCGATCGGCAATCATTCCATCAAGGCTGGATTCGAGGCACGGATCAATCGCGACACTACGTACTTCGGCATCAGTCCGAATGGCGAATATGATTTCGGCGGCGGCACCGCGTATGCCACCACGAACATCAGTTCGGCCAGCGGAACTCACGATATTCACGTCGGGGATCCGCTGCCCGACACCTTCTCGAGCTTTATTATCGGCAGTCCCTTTGTGTACAACGTTGCCCTCGCGGCCAGTTTCTCATCGGGCGGAGAGCACATCGGTCCGGCGGCGATCAACCGCGAAAACTACAACGCCTGGATCCAGGACACGTGGAAAATAACGCCGAGACTTACGCTCGATTACGGAGTTCGCTGGGAAATCTATACGCCGATTGCCGAGCGCGCCCACCGCACCGGCCGCTTCGGGACGATGGCCGGCAAAAAGGACTACCTGATCAATCCTCAGCCCGGCTACAAGACCGACTGGAACGGGTGGGGGCCGCGTGTGCAGGCGGCCTGGCAAGCAACCCAGAAACTCACGGCACACGTCGGCGGCGCCGTTACGGTCATCCCGCCCAACATCTGGCAGGACAATATGCTGACCGGAGGCACGCCGTATGCGGTCTATCCTCGCCGCGTTTCGTCTGCAACCGCGCCGTTCAGTTACGGATATCAGATCACTTCCTCGCAGCTGCCCAACGTTTATACTCCCGACGGCACGAACATCTTCGCAACCAACAACCCCAAGGCGGTTCCGTCGAACACGATCATGGATGTAGACCGATATCAGCGGGATCTTGCTGCGGTGACAGAATCGAGCACCATTACGCCGCTCAACCTGGGCGGTATCGATCCGGGCTTCGGCAACGGAAGGCTTTTCACCTGGACCCTCGGCCTCGAGCGCAAAGTCGGAAACTTGACGGCAGATGCTGCGTACGTAGGCACCGCCGCGCAGCACCTTCCGCGGCTTGCCTACCCGAACGCATATCCGGGCGCGACGGCGGAATTTGCCAAAGACACGGTCTTCGACAGCGCGGGAAACTTCGTCAGTGGATTTGGAGTCGAGAACGTGATGATGAACGACTCTCACTCCACCTATCACGCGCTGCAAACGTCGCTCTCAGGCAACGTCGGGCACGGCGGTCCTGGAATTCAGGCCGGATACACGTGGAGTAAATCCATCGATACCACGAGTTTCGTTTTGGGTGGTACGGGGAATACCGGCGCCGTGGTATCGGGTCTTTCGCAGAATCCCTTGGACACGCATGACGAAAAGGGGGTCTCGAATTTTGACGTCACGCATGGATTCACGGTCAGCGCCGCACAGGATCTCCACCTTGCCAGCGTCAATTTCCTCCACGCCGTTCCGAAGTTGATTACCGACGGCTGGGAGATGCTCGTCATGTCGAGCATTAATACCGGAGCGCCCTTCACGGTCTACTCCGGTATTCAGCAGACCGGAGCAGGATCGAACGGGGTCGATCGTCCTGACCAGACCGCTAAGCCTCACCTTTCGACGGCGGGCAAAGACCGCAAAGACTATTTCGGACACGGCGGCGGAAATGGCCCCGACTACTTCAGCATCCCGGTGTTTGTCGGTGGCGGCACCGGCCCGAACCAGGGCCGCTTCGGCACGCTCGGCCGTAACAGCTTCCGCGGGCCGGCTTACTACAACTACGACTTCGCGTTCATCAAGGACACGCCATTCGGGCGCCGCCCCAGCGGCGCCGAGCGCATGGACCTTCAGTTCCGGTCGGAATTCTTCAACTTGTTTAACATCGTCAACATGGGGCTGCCGGCCAACACGCTCGGCGTGATTACACATTCCGATGCGAGCGGCAACACGGCCACGATCAGCAAGACAAACGGTTTCGGGCAGATCAGCAAAACCGCCGGCAATTCACGGCAAATTCAGTTTTCACTGAAGCTCATTTATTGAGGGAATCCTTTAGATGCCAATCGCCTGCTATCGAACGGACATTGAGATTAACTCACTTCCACCAAGGTTTACTTTCAACTGTGAGGACAGGGGCTCAGGTGCTATGAGGTTGACAAAGTTGTACGCGTTGAGCCTGCTATTGGCATCAATGGCGACCGTTACCATCCCTTCGGCTGGCGCTCAAGATCGTTTGTTCAGCAACGAGGCAAAACAAAAGGCCGCAGCTCTCTTAAAACAAATGACACTCGAGGAGAAGGTTGGCCAGGTCAATGAATCTTCAGGAATAGTGATGCCTGGAGTCGGGACAGAAAAGCCTGACGATCTGATTGCCAACGGTGGCGTCGGTTCGATTCTCTGGCAGATGGATGTCAAGGAGATTAACCGACTCCAGCACATCGCCATGGAGAAATCCCGTCTGCATATTCCCATCATCTTCGGGTTCGATGTCATTCATGGATACCGCACGGTCTTCCCCGTTCCGCTGGCTATGGCGTCTTCGTGGGACCCCTCGGTCGAAGAACAGGCGCAGCATCTCGCTGCGGAGGATGCGCGTGCTGCGGGAATCCAGTGGACCTTCACTCCCATGGTCGATATTGCACGCGACGCTCGCTGGGGCCGAATCGTGGAGGGTGCTGGAGAAGATCCCTTCCTGGGTTCCGCAATGGCGCGCGCTCAGGTTCGCGGATTCCAGGGCGCAAAGCTCGGGCCAAACAGTGTCCTGGTCTGCGTGAAGCATTTTGCAGGCTACGGAGCTGCTGAAGGTGGCCGCGACTACGATTCGGTCTATGTGCCTGAAGAGCTGATGGAGAACGTCTACCTCGTACCCTTTCATGCGGCAGAAGAAGCGGGCGCGGGCAGCTTTATGAGCGCGTACATGGATCTAAACGAAGTGCCCGCAACCGGAAACCACTGGTTGCTCACAGATGTGCTGAGGAAAGAATGGGGTTTCCAGGGCCTCGTCCTCTCGGATGCATTTGCTGTCGGCAGCCTTGTCACGCACGGCTTTGCGCGCGACGGCGAAGATGCGGCCTACAAGGCGATCACAGCTGGCCTGAACATGGATATGGCGAGCCTGACCTATTCGCACAATCTTGCCAAGCTTGTTAAGGACGGAAAGGTAAGCGAGAAATATCTTGACGAAATGGTTCTGCCGATCCTGGAAGCCAAGTACGATCTGGGCCTCTTCGAGCATCCCTACGCGGACGAGTCAAAAGTCGATGCGACTTTGAGCCGGCCCGATGGGCTGGCACTCGAGCGCAAACTCGCGGCTCGGTCCATGGTGCTGCTGCGCAATGAGAACAGCACGCTGCCAATGTCAAAGAAATTGAAGAAGATTGCCGTGATTGGTCCTTTGGCAGATTCGGCTCATGACGTTGAGGGTGGATGGACCGTTGAAGGCCTGTTTGGTCCCGGCGGAAAAAGCCATCCTGTTACAGTGCTTGACGGAATCAAAAACAAACTCGGCCCGGATGCGCAGATCACCCTTGTCGCAGGGCCTGCGCCTGCACGCCTGTACCCGGGCTTCATGGACATGTTCTCCGGCAGAAAGCCCGCTCCTCCTCCCAATCCCGAAGAAATTGCAGACTGGATCGCAAAGGCGAAGGCTGCGGCCGCAGACGCCGATGTTGTCGTGGCAGTCATGGGAGAAGTTGCCAGCATGAATGGGGAAGCGGCATCGCGGGCTACCCTCGACCTGCCGGGTATCCAGGAACAGATGTTGGAAGCAGTAGCAGCAACCGGGAAGCCGGTGACACTGGTTCTCGAGGGCGGTCGTCCGCTCGACATTCGCTGGGCTTCGGAGCATGTGCCCGCGATCCTCGAAGCGTGGTATCCGGGAACTGAGGGCGGAAACGCCGTGGCGGATCTGCTCTTTGGGGATGTGAACCCTGGCGGGAAACTGCCCGTGAGCTGGCCACGCACAGCGGGCTCGGAGCCGCTTTACTACAATCACACCATCACGCACGAGCCCGAGGATGCGCCTCGATTCACGTCGCGCTACTGGGACATCAACTCCAAACCGCTCTACCCCTTCGGCTACGGACTCAGCTACTCCACCTTCAAGTTCGCCAACTTGCAATTGAGCAAAACCAGCATGGGTATTGGCGAAACTACGGAAGTCTCCGTCGACGTGACCAACACGGGTTCCGTTGCTGGCGATGCCGTCGCGCAGATCTATATCCATCAGCGCTACGGTTCAGCATCGCGGCCGGTCCGACAACTTAAGGGATTCGAGCGCATTGCTCTCCAGCCCGGAGAAACAAAAACTCTCAAGTTCCCGCTTGGAAAGGACGAAATCAAGTATTGGAATCCGCAGACGAAGCAATGGATCGTGGAACCGTCCGAGTTTGACGTGTGGGCCGGCGAAGACTCAAAGGCCAGCCTGCACGCCGATCTCAAGGTCACTCAATAGTGTGAATGCGCGTTGGGATCCCGGGTCCTCATCGATCCGGGCTCGCTTTTGAGACAGTAAATGCACGTAAAACGGATTCTTGTGTTCTTCTCGCTGGCGACGGCAACCCTGACGGCAGGCTCGTGGTTTTGCACCGCGCAATCGGCGGCTGAAAGCTGCGCAGACCAGGCAGCGCATCAGCGGGCCGGCGCACTGCTCAAGCCAGATGACTCTGGGATCTACATCTATGCGAGTTGGATTGTGATGAGTAACCCCAGGGGAGCCCAGGGAGCCCTTCCAGCACTCCGGCTCGCAGCTGCCGGGATCAGCATCGCGTACGCCAGCCTCAAGCATTAAGACGAACCGGTCCGCGGATGGTTGAGCAAGAGATTGCTTGCAACCCCCAGCTGAACCGGCCATGCCGGTCCCAGGAGAGAAAATGACAATCGGATACTGCACCGTGTTGCTGCCCTTTGTTTTATCGTCCTTACTTTTTGGACAGACCGCAGTGCGCGAGGATGCCGCGCACCGCCAGTGGTATATCGACGCAGGCAGGCAAACCTACGCCATCGGCGTGAACGAAGAGGAGATGCTGCAATCACTCTACTGGGGACCGAAGCTTGCGGCGAACGCCCAATTGCCTGCCGCCAAGATGGATGACGCGCGCTCATCTTTTGACCCTCCCATCGGCACCACGCCGCTGGAATATCCGGCATGGGGGGCGGGCCTGTTCACCGAGGCCGCGCTCAAGGCTAACTCTTCGAACGGTGACCGCACGCTAGTGCTGAAATACGACTCCGCAAAGGTGACAGGGAGCAACGAGCTTGAGATTGTACTCAAGGACGCGACCGAGCCTTTGCGCGTACATCTCTACTACCATGCCTACCCGGAGGGTGTGATCGCCCGGTGGTCGCGCCTCGAGAACACCGGCAAAGAGCCCTTCGGCATCGAGCGGGCGGCCTCAGCCACCTGGAACTTGCCGCAGGGCACCGGCTACCAAAGGAGCTGGCTCACCGGTATGTGGGGCGCAGAGTGGCAATTGCACACCGAGCCGATGCAGACGGGAACTGCCGTGCTGGAGAGCCGCAAAGGGAGCACCTCGCACCAGAACAACCCGTGGTTCGCCATCGGAAAAACGGCGGAAACCACTGAGGAGAGCGGGCCGGTCTGGTTCGGCGAGCTGGGCTGGAGCGGAAGCTGGCGTATGACCGTGGAGGAGACCGCCCTACACCTTGTCCGCGTGACCGGAGGCTACAACCCATTCGACTTTCACTGGGTGCTGAAGGCGGGCGATACGCTGGAGACACCAAAGTTCTACGCGGGCTATACGGACGGCGGCAACGGCGAGGCTTCGCGGATTGAACACAGATTCCAGACCGACGAGATCCTGCCAATGCGCACAGCGACGACACCGCCCAAGCCGCGCCCAATCATCTTCAACTCGTGGGAAGCCACGGAGATGACCTTTACCGACCAGACTCAGATCGCTCTTGCGGAGAAAGCGGCCAGGCTCGGAGTAGAGCGATTTGTGATCGATGACGGATGGTTTGGTCAGCGCAACGACGATCACCGCGGCCTGGGCGACTGGTACCTCAACAAGCAGAAGTTTCCCAACGGCCTGAAGCCGGTGATCGAGAAGGTGCACTCGTTGGGGATGGACTTCGGCATCTGGGTTGAGCCTGAGATGGTGAATCCAGACAGCGACCTCTACCGTCAGCACCCCGACTGGACGATGCAATTCCCAAATCGGCAGCACACCGAGCAGCGCCAGCAACTACTGCTTAACCTGGCGCGGCCCGACGTAAAAGAGTGGATGTTCAACTGGCTCGACAAGCTCGTAAGTGAGAACGACATCGCATTTCTTAAGTGGGATTACAACCGCAACTGGTCCGAGCCGGGATGGAACACAGCTCCGGGCAGCAGCGATGACCGCCCCAACACCGACGCGGAGAAGGAAATCTATGTTCGCTACGTACAGAACCTTTACGACGTGCTGGGGCGCTTGCGCAAGAAGCACCCGAAACTAGAGGTCGAGTCGTGCTCCGGTGGCGGCGGACGCGTGGACCTCGGTATCTTGCAACTTACTGACGAGGTTTGGCCCAGCGACAACACCGACGCGCTTGATCGCCTTAGCATCCAGAACGGCTACACCCATGCTTATTCGCCGCAGACGATGGCGGCCTGGGTGACAGACGTGCCGAACCTCGACGGGCGCGCCACGCCACTGCAGTACCGCTTTTTGGTGGCGATGCAGGGTGCCCTTGGCATCGGCAACAACCTTAACAAATGGACCAACGAGGATTTTGCTCTCGGCACGAAGCTTACCGCGCTCTACAAGACGATCCGTGCCACAGTGCAGCAAGGCAGCCTCTACCGGCTCACCCAGCCCCTGGGGGGCGATCAGAACAACGAAGAGGGGGCGTCGCAGGTTGAGTACGTGGCGCGCGACGATTCGCAGGCCGTCCTGCTGGCCTACTTGCACTCTATGCGCTACCAGGTGGGCTATCCTACGGTGCGGTTACGCGGCCTGGATCCGGCTGCAATGTATCACGTCAACGCGCTCGATGCGGAGAAGTACACCGGCGAGCAGACCGTCTCCGGTTCCGTACTGATGGGTGCAGGCATACAGCTGCGGCTCTCCGGCGACTACGACAGCACGGCCCTCGTGCTGGAGCGGATCGGTAGGTAGGAATGCTATTCGACATAAAACCTGCTCGCGCAGGTGGCTCGGCGATTTGGGAATGAGGAACCTTACTAAGGTCCTCCACGCCGAATGACCGCGGAAACTTTACACAATCTCTACACCAAAGAGTGTTTTTGGTGACGAGATTCAGAAACGCAGCTTTTCGCGAGGGAGCTCCAATTATTGTCGCCACAGCAATGAAAGCGCACCCCGTCAACATCCCAGCTCCTTTCACCCAAAACCGGCATCGCGGCTTCGATCTCCTACGCGTCATCGCTATTTACATGGTGATGCAGATCCACACAGGAGAGTTCGAATACATAGGAACACACGGAACCGTCCTGCACTCGGCGGGATCCTGGCAGTAGGATGGACAAACTCACTCTTGCGCGTCTGCGTGCCGCTTTTCGTCATGATTTCCGGATTCTTCCTTTTCCCCATCGGAGATGAGCGCAAATTCTACAAGAAACGCTTTACCCGCGTGGTGACTCCGTTCGCCGTTTGGTGCGTGGTCTACGCGTTCTATTACCACGCACAAGGAACGAACTCTCTTCGGGCCACGTTGCTCAACATCTCCCACATCCCGCTCAACTACGGCACCGAGGTGGACCATCTGTGGTTCGTCTATATGCCGATGGCGATCTATCTGATTGCCCCTGTGCTCTCGCCATGGATCATCTCGGCAAGCCGGAAGAGCATGGAACTCTTCCTTTTGCTATGGGGTATGACGCTTTTTCTGCCCTTCATTCACCTCTTGTCCCAGAGGGGAGGGGCGAGTGCTATTGGAAACCAACGCCAGCCCTCTGCTACTTCTCAGGCTTCATCGGCTATGTCGTACTTGCCGTTTATATCAAGCGGTTTCTCATGGTGCCTTCGTTACGTGTAGATTGCATTGCAATCGGGTTAGTTGTTTCCGGTTACGCCTTTACCCTTGCAGGATTTCTTTTGAGGCTCCGGTATGTGCAAGGAGTAAAGAACCTTGAGTTGACATGGAACGTCACCACGCCGAACGTCGCGATCATGACCGCAGGGCTATTCCTGCTCTTCCGAAACCTTCATGGCAATCGCGGGGACAGTCTCTTATGGAGGGCAATCGACTATCTTTCGCGCATGAGCTTCGGCATGTATCTGGCGCACATCATCGTACTCAACGCAGTTCATTCTCACCTGGCGCCCATGCTCGGTAATGCGTTCCTGCGCATACCAACAATTGCACTGACCACCTTCGTGATTACTTATCTCGGAATCAAGCTGCTTTCGTTTTTGCCGGGTAGCAAATATCTCATCGGCTGAAGCGTCTAAACACAGCAATGTGCAGACCCGGCAACGAGTCTGATGAATAGAGCAAAGGGTTCTGCGAGGCACGGAGGTTCGCCCTGACTGAGTTCCTAAAACATATTCTCGTCTACTTAGCGTTCAGAGGTCGGAAACTGTCGATACAACTTGCCGTATCAATGGAGGTGCCAGGTTCTTTGATACTCAGCAATGTGGAATCTGGAAAACTCGCATGGTCGATACTCTGCAGCACGTTCTGAGATACGTCTACGCATCGCGTGTGGCTCAGCGAGAAGACCGGCGCATCCGCGCGTAGATCTGTAGGATAGTCGTGATTAAAAAGAACACGATTATGCCTGAAACTCAGGCCTTCCACCGAAGCGGCGTATAAGAGTGGCCTTTGGAACTGTTCGAACGAATTGTCCTCGATACGTATGTTGCGGGCGTTGAAATATTGTCCGTCTTTTGTTTCTTCAACCGGGAAGATGATCGAAATGGAGCCTTGGCCATAAGGACCCATATTTGTATCAAGAAATCTGTTGTGCCTAACCAGCACATTGCGAGCAGGAGCATTCTCGAACCAGTCGGAAGCATCTGCGTTAAATAGGAGCGCCGGACCTGACAAATGATCAAAGAAATTATCTTCCACAACAGTCGAGGCCTGACTTCCGAACAATGCTCCTCGCGCACGGTTATGACGAATGCGATTGTTCCGGTAAATTACCTTAGGCTGCCATGCCAGATTCTCCACTGCATCCTTAACCGCCACAGGCGAAGGAAGTGCTTCAGTGAAGCGTATCCAGAGATGTTTGTCGTCAAGTGAATGCATTTCCACCACCTTGGCAATGGCATAAGGCTCAAGGGTCTTAGGCTGAACAAAACGGAGTGTGTCTCCAGAAAATGCAAATGGCAGGCCGAATGTTTGTGGATGGCCAAACTCAAGAACAAGGGTATCGGGTGCCAATTTTTCAGCTATTCGAAGATATGAGCCATGCACGTTGATTCCGTCATCGAGCATGTTTTCGAAAAGACCGTTCTCGACGATGATTTGTCCGCGGCAGTTCGAAAAATGTACGGCGTCCCCGGTTGTCGAGATGTAACGACCGCTTCCTGGTTTCAAGATGACATTAAATCTATCGAGATGAATGTCTTCACTGTACTGGGCGATGAAGCCCATACCCTGCGCGCTATACACTTGCGCACTGGAGATATTGATGTGGCGGCTTTGGCTGACCAGGATTGCTGGACTGGGACGATCGCCATTCCACAGTATAAGTACATCACCCGGTCGGGTTTGCTGTGTTAGACCAAATAAACGCACATCATCTCGATCTATCCTTTTAGCTGTTGTTTTATCAACCTCCCAGTTGTCGCCTGTTCCGGCAACAAGCCACTTTGCCTCGGGATCAAAGACGACACTTCCCCGCGCGACCCGTTCTGATCCAGGAGAGTCGTC
>Ga0206867_1022_pt1 | contig 37751 bp, 29 predicted proteins | sample Alteio_BWOrgCont_37_FD_152905 | JGI IMG/M metagenome (GOLD analysis project Ga0206867, IMG submission 152905) | Enriched cells from forest soil in Barre Woods Harvard Forest LTER site, Petersham, Massachusetts, United States -... | ecosystem: Environmental > Terrestrial > Soil > Temperate forest >...
GAGCTCGAAATTCTTCAAGTGGAACTTCTCGTTGGGCGCGTGCAGATTGTCGTCGGGGAGACCGAATCCCATCATGACGCTGGGTAGTCCGAGGTGCCGGGCAAAGTCCCCGACGATGGGGATCGATCCGCCGGAGCGGATAAAGACCGTGTCCTTGCCCCAGACTTCGTGAAGAGCGCGGGTGGCTGCCTGGACATAGGGATTGTCGACCGGGATCAGGCAGGGGTCGCCGGAGTGAATCAAGCGCACCGCGACTTCCACGCCCGGGGGCGCAATCTTATCTACGTAGCTTTTGTATTGTTGGAAGGCTTTGGCCGGGGTCATGCCAGGCACCAGGCGCATGGAGACCTTGGCGGTGGCCTTGGCCGGGATCACGGTCTTGGCGCCGACTCCCGTGAATCCGCCGGGGATGCCATGCACATCGAGGGTGGGCCGCGCCCAGGTGCGCTCCAGCACGCTGAATCCTTCTTCGCCGACCAGTTGGTTCGAACCTACCTCGTGGAGGCGGTATTCCTCCTCGTCAAAGGGCAGGCTGTGCCATGCGGCCAGTTCCTCGGGGCTGGGGGGAATGATGTCGTCGTAAAAACCGGGGATGAGGATATGGCCTTTTTCGTCTTTGAGGTGAGCCAGGATCTGCGCGAGGGACACAAATGGATTGGGGGCCGCTCCTCCATACATGCCGGAATGCAGGTCGGTGCGGGCGCCGCGCACTTCGAGCTCGGTGTAGATCATGCCGCGCAGCCCGACGCAGAGGGTTGGCAGACCGGGGGCGAAAAGCTCGGTGTCAGAGACCAGGGCGAAATCGGCCTTGAGTTGGGGTGGCTTGGACGCCACGTAAGCGGCAATTCCCTCCCCTCCCACTTCTTCTTCGCCCTCGAGCAGCACGCGCACGTTGATAGGAAGCGCCCCGGTTGTGGCCAGCAAGGATTCCAGCGCCTTGACATGCATGTACATCTGGCCCTTGTCGTCGACGGCGCCGCGCGCGTAGAGATTGCCGTCGCGCTCGGTAGGCTCGAAAGGCGGGGAGTGCCATTCGTCGAGGGGGTCGGGCGGCTGCACATCGTAGTGCCCGTAGGCAAGAACGGTAGGCTTGCCCGCCGCGTGCAGCCAGTCCGCATAGACGAGCGGATGGCCCCCGGTTTCGATGATGCGGGCATTCTCCATGCCAATGCGTTTGAGCTCGGCTACCAGGGCTTCGGCGGCACGGCGGCAGTCGGCGGCATGTTCAGGCGCGGTCGAAACCGATGGAATGCGCAGCAGGTCTTTCAGCTCGCTAAGGAAGCGAGGGTGGTTCTCCTGAGCGTAGGCAACTGCGGAAGAAGACAAGGAGGGCTCCTTCGAAGTGAGTCTTGATCACACAAGAGTATAGGCGAAGGGGCGTTGGGCTGGTGGCGTGGGGACCAGTGCGGGCCGATCAGTAGCGGCCCACGGCGGGGTCGACTTCGGCCGACCACGCATCGATGCCTCCGCGCAGCGATTGCGCCTGCTCGAAGCCCTGATTGCGCAGCCAGGCGGCGACGTTCAGCGAGCGCTGACCATGATGGCACAGGATCACGAGCCGCTCATCCGGGTCGAGCTCCTGGTGAGCGCGCGCGGGGACGTCGCCCATGGGCATCAGCACGCTGCCGGCGATGCGGGCCGCCTCGAATTCCCACGGCTCGCGCACATCGATGAACCTGGCCCTATTTTCGCGAAGAAGAGCCGCCGCTTCCGCAGGAGAGATTTCGTAATCCAGCATAAGACCAGTTTACGGCGAGACAGGGTGCTCGGCATCGAGCGCCGGTGAAGGCAGGCCTCTGGGCGATTGAGAGATGTTCTTGTCCGGACTTCGTCGTCAATTCAACGAATGAACGGAGGATGACGAATGAGGTGGAATCGATGGGGACCTGCCCCGGCTTCTTACTGTAAGGCTTCCTTAAATCCAACTCTATGCATCGAAGACATTCGATGAAAAGGGTTTGCGGTTTCCAGCTCGTTGTTCTGATTTTCCTGGCGGTTAACTTCGGTATGGCGCCCTGCGGCTGGGCGCAAGACAAAGATGGCAGCCTGCCTGACGCACCCTCCCCGGCGGCCCGGTCGGGGGAGTCAGGCACGAAGTCGTCCGCCGGCCGGGAAGCCACCTGGCGCAGTCTTCCGCGAGATTTTCTCCACGACCAGAAGGACATCTGGCTGTTTCCCACACAATTGGCGCGAGGCCGTCACTGGATTCCTACTCTTGCTTTGGTCGGCGGAACCGCAGGGCTGATCGTCGCGGATCCGCACATCATGCCCTATTTCCGCGAACACGGGGACAATCTGGACGATCTGAACGACACTTTCGATGCCTACATCGCGACAGCAGAAGTGGTCGCCGTGCCAGCCGCGCTGCTGGCGGCTGGATACATCCGGCATGACGCGTACCAGGTGAGCACTGCGATCCTGGCCGGCGAGGCTTATGCGGACAGCGCGGTGGTCAATCTCGCCGTGAAAGCCATCACGCGCCGCGAACGGCCCTCAGATGTTCCTTCCGGCGGTGATTTTCATAATACGTTTTTCAACGGAGGCGAGTCGCCGTTGCACGGCAGCAGTTTCCCGTCCGGGCACGCCACGGGCGCCTTTTCAGTGGCAACAGTCGTCGCGGCTCGCTACCGGAAGCATCGCTGGGTGCCGTGGGCGGTTTATGGCATGGCTACGGCCATCAGCCTTTCGCGCATCACATCGAGTGCCCACTTCCCGTCAGACGTCTTTCTCGGTTCCGCCCTTGGTTATGCAATTGCGCGCTATCAAGTTCTGCGGACGCGCTGAGGCGACCGCATGATTTGGGATAGATTGGCGGCACGATACAAGAGAGCGCCGTTCAGTCATGAATGGGGCGGAATTCGCTTTAAATCCAGAGGGATGTTGGTTCATATCGCGACGGGGCGCAATCGAGGTGACGATCTGCCCACTCCGTCAGCGTCAATCTAGTTGACTTTATAATTCGACGCACTCGCCGCCTTGAACCAATCATCGAAACTGTCTTGAAGCTGCTCGTTCCATTCCTCACCAAGGGGGTCGCCGAAGGCAGTTTCAATGGCCATCACATCTTCGCCCATCAGGTTCAACGCCACATGGATATGGTCAGAGAACGCCATGATTCTGGTTAGAGAATTGAACAAGGTACGCGAGGACGCATCCCTGAGGTCCAGAGTGCCGTGAAACTGAGTTGCGTCGTTCGTCAGATCGGTGAACGCCTCATGGAGGAGCTGGAACTTCTCGCTGAGGGTGTTGGCGATTTCTGAGGGATGGGTGGGCATGGAAACCGTCTCCTGTGATGTTCTGCACATTGTAGGAATGGTTTGGCTCTGTTGATGTGATTAAAGACACGTTACCTTGGGAAGGAAATCCCACTTTGGCAGTAGCCTTTTGCTGAAGGTGGGACCCTGCCGGGTTCCCGAATTCCGGTCAGCGTGGTTGGCCAGATTGGGTCTATCCGCGACGCGCCAATCCGGAAGGTTGGATCTCCAGCAGGTTCAATGGAGGTAGTCTGGAAGAGATGCCTCCAATTCTCAACCTGCAATCGGTCACCAAGCAGTTCGGGGCTGTGCCGCTGTTTCGCGCCATCTCGCTGACCGTGGAGGATGGAGACCGGATCGGGCTGATCGGGCCCAACGGGGCGGGCAAGTCGACGCTGCTCGCAATGCTGGCCGGGCAAGTGGAACTGGACGCCGGCGAAATGGCGGTTCGCAAGCGAGCGCGAGCCGCCTATGTGCCTCAGGATTCGCGGTTTGCGGCGGGGCAGACGGTAAGACAGGTGCTGGAATCGGCCATGACCGCCGCCCCCGCGGGAGAAGCGGAGCGCGAGGGGCGGCTGCGCGAGCTCGCCGGACGAACAGGGTTCGAGCGGCTGGATGCCGAGGCCGTGGCGCTCTCCGGCGGCTGGCGCAAACGGCTGGCGATTGCCGAAGCGCTGGTCACCGAACCCGATGTTCTTCTATTGGATGAGCCGACTAATCACCTCGACCTGGCCGGAATCGAATGGCTGGAAGAGTTATTGAGGTCGTCCCAATTCGCGGCAGTCACCGTGAGCCACGACCGCTATTTCCTCGAAGCGACTTCGAATCAGATCGTGGAACTCAATCGCGTGTACGCGGACGGTCTGCTGCGCGTGAAGGGCAACTTCAGCCGTTTTCTGGAAGAGAAACAGGCCTACCTCGAAGCCCAGAACCGGCAGATGGAGAGCCTCCGCAACCGGGTCAGGACGGAAATCGAATGGCTGCGGCGCGGACCCAAAGCGCGTACGACGAAGTCCAAAGCCCGGATCGACACAGCCACTGCGATGATCGGGCGGCTCTCGGAGATGGAGGGGCGAACGACGGCTTCCTCCGCGGGCATCGATTTTGCCGCCAGCCAGCGAAAAACCAAGCGGCTGGTGGTATTTGAGGGGGTGGCGTGCGAATTGCCTTCCAGCCCCGACAATGAGGCCGGTCCAAACAGTGAACCCAACCGGAGGTTGTTTGCGGGGCTGGACTTTGCGCTAACGGCGGGCATGAAGGTAGGGCTGGTGGGCCCGAACGGCAGCGGCAAGACGACCCTGCTGCGGATGCTGCGCGGAGAACTCGAGCCGTCCGAGGGTACGATTCGACGCGCCGAGGGGCTGCGGCTGGTCTATTTCAGCCAGATGCGGGAATTGGATGAAACCGTAACCCTGCGCCGCGCCCTGGCACCCGAAGGCGACTCGGTGATCCACCAGGGAAGGCCCGTGCATGTGGCCAGTTGGGCGGCCCGGTTTCTATTTTCCGGAGAGCAGCTCAACCAGCCGGTACTGAACCTGAGTGGCGGGGAGCGGGCCCGCGTGTTGATTGCGCGCCTTATGCTGGAGCCGGCTGACGTACTGCTTCTCGATGAGCCGACCAACGATCTCGATATTCCAACCCTGGAGATCCTGGAGGACAATCTGCTCGAGTTTCCCGGCGCGCTGGTGCTGGTGACGCACGATCGCTATCTGCTGAACCGCGTGGCGACAACCGTGGTCGGACTTGACGGGCGGGGCGGGATCGGTCGGTTCGCGGACTTTGCACAGTGGGAAGCATGGGTGGAAGAAACCAGGGATCAGGGATCAGGGATCAGGGAACAGGTGTCTTCGACGAGCCGGGACACACAGGAATCGGGCAACAATCCCGGGACAAAAAAGAAACTCTCCTACTTGGAAGCACGGGAGTTCGCCTCGATCGAACAGAGGGTGGAGGAGTCGGACGCGCGCCTCATGGCGGCGCGCATGCGGGTGGAGGACCCGGCAATCGCCAGCGATGCGGGAGCGCTTCAGGAAGCTCTGGCGGAACTGGAGCGGGCACAGCAGGAGAACGATACCTTGTATGCGCGCTGGGCAGAGCTGACGGAAAGGACGGGGTAAACGTCGGCCCCTCTGGGCTTTGTTGGTTCCCCTGTCTGCCGCCCCGGGGAACGAAAAATTTCTCTGAATACCCTGCGGCAAGAGAGAATAACGGGAGCGGCATCTGCCGCGTGAAAGAGCCTATGAATTCCGGAGTTAAAGTGTTGATTGTGGAGGACGAGCCCCATGCACTTATGGGGCTTGCCGAGTTGATCTCCGGATGGGGATATCGAACCGAAACGGCGCACGACGGCATCGAGGGCTGGGAAAAGGCCATGGCCTGGAATCCTGCCATCGTGGTGACCGATCTGAAAATGCCGCGCCTGGACGGACTGGGTTTGCTGGCCAAATTCGCTGCGGAGGGGTCATCGCTTACCGCGAAGACGGCCGTGGTCCTGCTAACCGCGCAAGGGTCGATTCAGACCGCGGTCGATGCGATGAAGCTGGGCGCATACGACTATGTGCTCAAGCCGGTGGATGCGCCCCGGCTGCGCAACATTCTTGCCAATGCGGCCCGGCAGCGGGAAACGGACGTCGAGCTCGAGGTGGCCAAGCGGCGGCTGCGCGAATCGGGCGTGCTGGGGTCGATGGTGGGCACTTCCAAGGCCATGCGCGAGATTTTCGCGCTCATCGAACAGATTGCACCTTCGAATGTTTCGGTGTTGATCACCGGCGAGAGCGGGACCGGCAAAGAGCTGGTGGCGCGCACCCTGCACGCTCTGAGCCCCCGCAAGCCTCGTCCCTTTGTCGCGGTGAATTGCGCAGCGATTCCTGAGACCCTGATCGAAAGCGAAATCTTTGGCCACGAGAAGGGCTCGTTCACCGGCGCAGTGGAGCGGCGGATCGGATGTTTCGAGCTGGCCGCGGGCGGCACCCTGCTGCTGGACGAATTGGCCGAGATGCCCGTGGGAACGCAGGCCAAGCTTCTGCGCGTCCTGGAAGAGCGCAAGCTCCGGCGGCTGGGCGCGCGCAACGAAATCGACGTGGATGTGCGCGTGCTCGCCGCCACGAATCGCGAACCGGACGACGCCGTCGAGAGCGGCCACCTGCGGTCGGATCTTTTCTACCGGCTGAATGTCTTTCATATCCACATGCCACCCCTGCGCACCCATCTCGAGGACCTGCCGGCGATGGCCGAGGCCATGCTCGATGAAATGAACGAGAAGCACGGGCGCAAGGTTTCCGGGGTGGCGCCGTCGATTCTGGATCGAATGATCGCGTATCATTGGCCTGGCAATGCGCGCGAGCTGCGGAACACCATCGAGCGGGCAGTCATTCTGTGCCCGGACGGTGCCCCTTTGGACGCCGGGCATCTGCCGCCGGGATTCGGCAAGGCGCAGCCGCTGGCACCTGCGGTCGATGACGCCAGCGCGGTGCCGGTGCGCGTCGGCAACACGGTCGACGAAGCCGAACAACTCTTGATCATGCGCACCCTCGAGGCCACGGGACAGAATAAGACCCGGGCGGCCGAGATTCTGGGCGTAAGTCTGAAAACGCTGCATAACAAGCTGAAGGAGTACAGCCAGACCCGGGAACAACAATCCGCCTGAGCTCTGTTCGAGTCGATGCGACTGAAGACTAAACTCGTCCTGGCCATCACCGCCCTTGTCTTATTGATATCGGGGCTACTTTCGCTGGTCTATGTGACCCAGTTTTTGTACGCCTCGGTGAAGGCGTCCTACAACACCAACAAGATGGTGGCCAACCAGGTCAAGCTGGCGGTTCAGAATGCTCTCGAAACCGGCCTGAGAGACCGTACATTCGATCCTAACAAGCCTTATGAGCTCCGCGAGATGGCGGCCGACGCGATTCGGAAGAGCGAGGCCCTTCAGGTGGTGATCGATTCGGTCAATCGCTACTCGGACACCGTTTACGACATCAATATTGACGACACAAGCGGGCGGGTCCTACTAAGCACCCTGCCGGAGAATCAGGATAAGACGCTCCCCACCCGGCCGGACTATAGCGAGCTCAGCAATGCGAATCCCATCCGGTTAATTTCGGCAGTCCTCCTGGAAAAGTTCAAAGTCTTTGATGTCGGCGTGACGCTAGAGCGGAACAACCAGCCGTTCGTCTACATTCACGTGGGCGTCAGCACCGCGTTCCTGCGCGAGGCCTATAAACCATGGCTGGGAGACGCGTTCGAGCTGATGTGCATTGCGCTGGGAATCGCTCTAGTGGTCGCCCTCCTGCTGAGCAACCTGGCGCTACGGCCTCTGGAAGAAATCAGCATGCAGCTCGATTACTGGACCGCCGCCGGCGAAAGCGCAGAGGAAGACAAAGCGAGAACGAGGCAGGATACGGCGGCTCGGGTTTCGACCAAGATCGAGCAGATTGGCCAGCGCATGCGCAATGTGGAAGAAGTGTTTTCCGCGTTGAAGGACAACCTGGACCAGATCCTGGGCAATCTCCAGGACGGCATCCTGCTCTTTACAGGGGACGGACGGGCCGTGCTGGTTTCGGAGGCGGCGCGGCGGTTTCTCCAGGTGGAACGGGGCAAGGTTCTGGGACTGCATGCTTCGCAGATTTTTGACCGGTCCACGCTCCTGGGGCAGGCGCTGGGTGAGGCTTTCGATACCCAGGTTCCGATAGTCAAGGAAGAAATCCGCACCGAGACGGGGCGAAGAATTCAGGCATCAGTGGACTTTATCCATGACGACTTTTCACGCCAAGGACTGGGCGCGCTGGTGACGCTCCGGGATCTGGAGTCGATGGAGGAGATCGAGTCGGAACTGGAATTGTCGCGGCGCATGGCAGCCATCGGCAGGCTCACTTCCGGAGTGGCCCACGAAGTGAAGAATCCGATCAACGCCATCGTGGTTCATCTGGAACTACTCAAAAACAAGCTGGATGACCCCAGCGCTCCAGCGGTCCGCCACCTCGAAGTGATCGACATGGAGATTCGCCGGCTTGACCGGGTCGTGCAGACTTTGGTGGACTTTTCGCGGCCGGTGGAGTTGCAGCTTCGCGAACAGGATCTGCGGCTGGTCATCGGGGATGTGCTGGCCCTGGCCACCGAAGAACTTTCCACCCGCAACATCGTCCTGGTGAACTATCTGCCCGCGAAAGCGGTGATTGCCAACGTGGACGCGGACCTGCTCAAGCAGGCGACGCTGAACGTAATCGAGAACGGAGCCCAGGCCATGCCCGACGGGGGACGGCTGGAGGTGTCGCTGGAGACCGACCGGAAGTTCGCGGTGCTTCGCATTGCCGATGAAGGGGTCGGCATTCCAGACGAGATTCGGGAGAAGATCTTCGATCTGTATTTCACGACCAAGAGCGGCGGGAGCGGAATCGGGCTGGCCATGACCTATCGAATTCTTCAGTTGCATCACGGTGCGGTCGAAGTACAATCGAGGGAGACCCGTGGAACCGAATTCAGGCTGCGCATACCGCTTGCCGCCACGGAATGGGGTCGCCGGCATCTTCAGCCGGCGGGCGTAGAAGAAGCGAAGGGGTTTGGGGAATGAAGCTGGACGCCAGGAAGGTTGCATGGCTGCTGCCCTTGCTGCTGTCCGCGTGCGCCCATAATACAAACGTGTCGCAGATGCAGTACCTGGCGCCGCCCATCGACGATACGCCGCCTCCGCCGAGTCTGGCTCCCGCAAATCTTCCCTCCCCAGTGATCACCATTCCCAAGACCGACAAGCCGGTGATTGTGGTCCAGGAGCAGCCCACGAAGCAACCCCCGAAACACAAAAAGCCCGCTTCGAAAACTTCAGGGAATACGCCCGCAAATCCAGCCGCGGGCGCGCCAGGTACGCAGGTAGCTGAAAACGCACCGTCTTCTGAAGTGAACGCGGCGGGAAATTTTTCCACCCCGCCGGAAGCTCCCGACTCAAAAAAGCAGGCGGAAGATTCGATCGCCGAAATTGAGAAGGGGTTGAACGGGATTGCCCACAAGCTGAGCGATACGGAAGAGAAGACCTCCATGCAGATCAAGGAGTTCCTGAAGGAGGCGAGAACGGCGCTGAATTCAGGTGATGTGGACGCGGCCAACAACCTGACCAAGAAGGCGAAGGCGCTGCTGGGCGAGCTGAGCCCGTAACCGGCTCCTATTTTTAGTCCGCAGCTTTCATTGCTCTCCCCAACTCAGCTTATTGCGCAGAGCGTCAAAGAAGCCGCCTTCGGCGAGCCGAACCAGGTTCACCGTATATTTGGAACGCTGGCAGCGAATCTCATCGCCCAATTGCAACTCCACAGCCCGCTGACCATCCACAGTGAGAAGGGCGAGGTTGGGAATGCCTTCCACGCGCACTGTAAGCGAAGCGTCTCCGCGCACGACGATGGGGCGCAGAGTGAGCAGGTGGGGGCAGATGGGAGTAACCACCATCGCGTCCACGTTGGGCGTCAGAATCGGCCCGTTGGCGGCGAGCGAATAAGCAGTCGAACCTGTAGGGGTGGAAACGATGACCCCGTCGGCACGGAAGCTGGCGACTTTCCTTCCGTCCATTTCCACGGTGAACTCGCCCATGCGCGCGATCTCGCCCTTTGTGACCACGATATCGTTCACGGCCTCATAGGCGGAGTGCAGTTCCGCCTGCCGCCACAGCCCTGCATGGAGCATGGCGCGCGCATCGAGCGTGTGGCAGTCGCGGCACCAGCTATCGAGGGTCGCATACAGGTCACCGAGGCGAACCTCGGTAAGAAATCCGAGGAACCCGAGGTTGACGCTCAGGATGGGGGTACCGGTGGCGGCAAAGATGCGGCCCACGGACAGCAGAGTGCCGTCGCCCCCCAGAACAATGATCAGTTCCGGCTTGTGGAGCGGCATGTCGCTGCGATCCACGGCTTCGGCGGCGGTAGTGTATTGGCCTGCCTCCCGATCGAGCAGGGGCTCGTAGCCATGCTCACGCAGCCAGGCGATCAACTCCGGCAGAATCCGGGCTAATTCTTCCTTCTGCGGTTTGCAGACTATCGCGACTCGACCCATGCGGTCCCAGTGTAACGGATGGGACAGTGGTCAGTGGACAGTGAACCGTCGTCAGGACGGACGCCGCGCGTAGAGCAGAAACTCCTGATTGCCCTCGGCGCCGGTGATCGGCGACGGGATCGTCTCGACGACGTCCCAGTGAAGTGAGCGCAGATGGGCAGTGACTTTATCATTGGCCAGTTGATGCGCAGCGGGATCGCGGACGATTCCGCCCTTGCCGACGTGTTCGCGTCCGGCTTCAAATTGCGGCTTGATGAGGATGACGGCTTCGCGCAGCGACGGCGCGGCCTCGAGTACGGGCTCGATCAGGAGTGTGGCGGAGATGAAAGAAACATCCATCACCAGCAACGTGATTTCGGGATCCGCCGGAGCGGCGAGCGCTCCGGGCAGAAGGAAGCGGGCGTTGGTGCGTTCCAGGAGGCGTACGCGCGGATCGGTGCGCAGTTTCATTGCGATCTGGCCGAAGCCGGTATCGACGGCGGTGACATGCGCGGCTCCGCGCTGCAGCAGGCAGTCGGTAAACCCGCCCGTGGAAGCGCCGATGTCGAGGCATGCACGATCCCTGACATCGAGGTTCCAGTGATCGAGGGCCGCGGCAAGCTTGATGCCGCCGCGGCTAACGTACGGTAAGTCGTCACCGAGCAGCCGGACTGAGGCATCGCCGGGAACGGAGTTCCCCGGCTTGTCGAGTTTCTGTTCATTGACCAGAACTCGCCCTGCGAGGATGAGGGCACGGGCCCGCTCTCGGCTGGGCACAAGATTACGCTCGACCAGAAGAAGATCGAGACGCGTTTTGGAGGGAGCGGCCATGGTTCCTTCATGATTATGAGGGCAGGCAGCGCGTGACGTTTCCAATCTGGGAATGACCCGGCGAAGTTTTGCTCCTTGCGTCGTTTTCTTGTGGAGCACAACGCGCGAAGAATGCGATCATCAGCTCCGCGAGATAAATCCGTTCCTCTATGGCGGTTCATCTCGTATTCTCATGCGCACGTTCAGCGACATTATCGAGCGGCTCAGGCGTTACTACGGCCCGCCTGCAGCCCCTCCGGCCCACGGACCATTCGAGCTTGTTCTGTGGGAAAACGCCTGCTACCTGCTTCCCGATGAGAGGCGGCTGGAGGTCTTCCAGGCACTGCGGGACAAGGTGGGGCTGAATGCGACGGCCATCGATGCCGCACCCGACCGGGTTCTGCTACCCATCGCCCTGCGCGGCGGCATGCGTCCCGAAATGCGCGTGTTCCGGTGGCGGGAGATTGCGCGCATCACCCTCGATCAGTACAACGGGGACCTGGATTCGATCCTTGAACAACCCTACGCCGAAGCCAAAAAAGCTCTCAAGCAGTTTCCCACCATCGGCGATTCCGGCGCCGAAAAGATCCTGCTCCTGTGCGGCATTTCCGGCGGACTGCCCCTGGAATCGAATGGCCTTCGCGTTTTGTGCCGGCTGGGTTGGGGCCACGAGCAGAAAAGCTACCAGGCGACCTATCGCTCCGTCCAGGAAGCGCTCAAACCCGAACTTCCCACTGAGGCCGAAAGCCTGAAGCAGGCCCACCTTTTGCTTCGCCTGCATGGAAAGACCCTGTGCAACGACAAAGCGCCGTTATGCCATGCATGTCCGGTGTCTTCGCAATGTAATTACGGGAAGAAGGCCATGGCGTCGCCGGTACCGCCGGCACCGTGATCGGCAGCTCACGGGCGCGATCATGGGCGATCGCATTGCGACAACAGCGCCACGGGTTCGTTCGTGGTCTCCCACCCTAACGACCAAAACGTCGTTAGGATGGGGAACCCAGGTGGTTCGGTCAATCCGCCGCAACCAGCTTGCGCTGCAGTGCCTCGAGAGTCTGTCCCTTGGTCTCGGGGTAGGTGAACATCACCACCACGAACTGAACCAGCGTCATTGCAGAGAAGAACACGAACGGTGTGGCCTGGCTCATGGAGTGAACCACCACCGGGAAAACAAACTGAATAACCGTGTTCATGAACCAATGGCTGGCGCTGCCGACTCCCTGCCCCTTGGACCGCACCGATGTAGGGAACACCTCGCCAATGTAGACCCAGATCACCGCCCCCTGCGAGACGGAGAAGAACGCAATGTAGGTGACGAGCAGTCCGAGCAGCGCCGACGAGTGAGGATTGGTGCTGAAGAGCCAGGCCACCCCGGCCAAGCAGGCGGCAGTGCCGGCCGCTCCGATCAGCAGCAGCGTCTTGCGGCCTATTTTGTCGATCAGCGACATGCCGATCACACAGAAGACCAGGTTGGTTGCTCCAATGGCAATGGCCTGCTGGTCGGCGGAGATCTGGCTGAACCCGGCGGCTCCGAAGATGTCGTTGATGTAGTAGAGAATGGCGTTGATGCCGGCCAACTGATTGAACGCGCCGATCGAGATGGCCAGGAACAGCGGATAACGATACTTCCACTGGAATACTCGCTCGTGCGCTGTGGCGTGCTCCTGCTGCAGTGCGGCGCGAATATCGGCCAGCTCGGCCTCGGGATCAGGATCGCCCATCATCTTCAGCACGGCAAGAGCTTCGTCAATGCGGTTCTTCGAGGCCGACCACCGCGGACTGCGTGGGATGCCGAACAACATGATCAGAAAGAGGATCGCGGGAGCCGCGGCGATGCCCACCTGCCAGCGCCACTCGACCGCTCCCAGGTGCAGAGTGCGGATGATGTAGTTGGAGATATAGGCCAGCATGATGCCGAACACCACGTTGAACTGAAACGTGGCGACGAGACGTCCGCGCCACTTGGCGGGGGCGAGCTCGGCGATGTAGACCGGACCAAGCACGGAAGAAGCGCCGATGCCCAGGCCGCCGATCAAGCGAAAGACCAGGAAGATCGGCCAGTTCCATGCCAGCCCGCAGCCGAGGGCCGAAACGACGTACAAGATGGCCGTAATGCGCAGGGTTTCCCGGCTTCCCAGCCTCTGCCCGATCTGGCCCGCGGCGAGCGCGCCGATCACCGTGCCAACCAGACCGATGGCGACTGTGAATCCCTTCTCCTGGGGACTCAAATGATAGAGCTTCTCCAGGGCATCGATGGCGCCTGCAATCACTACGGTATCGAAACCGAAAAGGAGTCCGCCGAGCGCACCCGTCAGGGTGGCTTTCATCAGGTTCAGGTTCGGTCGCATCGTGTAGGGTTTCCTTGATCTGCAACGTACTTCAAAGCTGGATGACGCGTCTCTTCCCTTCGATCATTCCTCCCCGAATCCGGGGACTACAAAGGCGGGAGCACCATTGGGTTTTGAGACAGCGATAACCCAACCCATCGTACAGACTGAGGCCCCAACCGGCAATCTACCGGCGCCTTATTTGATTCGGCAATTTGGGAGCCGCACCTTTCTACCTGCCGTTCCTCACGGTGCGAACCGCCAGAACCCGGCATCGCTGCCTGGCGCCCGCGCTCCACACCAGGGGAATCGTGCTTTCGACGAATATGCAATCGCCGGGTTCCAGCACCTCGTGCAGGCCGCCGGAATCCAGGTGCAGGCTTCCCTCGATCACGTAGACCAGGCCGGTGGTCTCACGGTGATAGGCATCGGAAAGCGCATCGGTGCCGCCCGCGGGTACCTCCACCATCTCAGCCATCAACCCTGAAGAGCTTTTGGGCGCGTGCAGGGGAATGGAAGCCACCGACTCCCCGCCTCGTCCGGTAACCTGCAGATCGGCCTTGCGGGTGATGGAGAGCGTATGCTTCTCCGGCTCGCAAAAGAAGTGGCTCATGCCCACCCCATAGACGCGGCAGATCGTGGCCAGTGTGGGGAGCGTGGGAATCATACGATCCGTCTCGAGTTTCGAAAGCAGCGCGGTCGACAGACCGGTTTCCGCAGCGAGACGGGAAAGCGTCAGCTTTTTCTGGGTGCGCAGAGCGCGCAGCTTCATGCCAATGCAGTATGGTTCAAGAGACCATTGGGCATATGTGAGTGTCTTTGCCATGATTAGACTCCTGCTATGAGGCTGGCATCGCTGTTCTCCCGCAATTTGGAAGAATCCTGGAAATCGAACGCAGGTTCTGTCCTGACACCGCTCGCTATTTCGTTCCGCTACAATTAGGTCAATCGGTATTAGCAGTCAGGCAAAGACACTCTCCCTGACGCATCACCGCACGGCAACCAATCCTGTCGCCGTATGCATCGAACGCAAGGATCACAGCAGTTCAAACAAATTGATTCGGGTTACTTCGGCCTATATTCCGTGACGAAAGGCAGTTTCCCCCATGTTCAAATTTGCAGAACAAGCTCCCTTCCGTTTTCTGTTTCCACGTCTTGAAGTTCTTTTTGCGGTTGTACTGTGTTTCACCCTGACATGCGTCGCACAAACCAAGCCGGCACCCGACCCGGATGTGCTGATCCTCAAGAACGGCGACACACTGCACGGAAAATTTGTCAGCTCAGTGGGAGGCAAGGTCAACTTCCACAGCGATCCGCTGGGCGACATTTCCGTTACGTGGGAAAACATCAAGGAACTGCACACCGCGGGAAGTTTCGCCGTGCTCGACAACACGGTCAAGCTGCGCGGCAAAAAGCATGTCCCTCAGATCCCGATCGGCAAAATCGATGTCGCCGACCAGGCAGTGACGGTGCATCCGGAGTCAGGGCCGTCCCCATCGCCGATCGCAGCCAAGAACGCGGCATACATTGTGGACCAGCCGACACTTGATAAGGAGGTCTATCATCATCCGAGCCTGGCCGCGGGGTGGAATGGGGCGGCCACTGCCGGAGCCACGCTGGTCGCGGCCACCCAAAACCAGTACACCTTCTCAGGCGCGATAGGACTGGTGCGGGTCGTGCCCACGGTGGATTGGCTCGATCGCCGCAACAAAACCTCGGCGGATTTCACCGGCTCGTACGGAAAGATTACTCAGCCTGCATATCATCTGGGCGACGTCCTGGTCCCGGCAACCTTCACCAAGTCCGCGATCTTCCATGGCGACGCTGAACGGGATGAGTACTTCGCTCCGCGGTTCTTCGGGCTGGTGCAGATTGCGTATGATCACAACTTTGCGCAAAATCTGCAACTGCAGCAAATCTATGGCGGCGGGATCGGATGGACGTTTCTTAAAACCGAGAAGCAGAACGCGGATCTGAAGGCAACCGTCCAGTACGAAAGACAAGCATTTATTGGTGGGACTTCAGCGACCAATGAGAATTTGATCGGATCGACATTCTCTCTCGATTACCTGCTTCACATGAAACTAATGACCTATACGCAGGGCCTTGCCTATATTCCCGCCTATAACAATCCACGCGCCTATTCAGTGAACGAGACCAACACTCTCGCCTTCCCAACATACAAGAATCTGAGCTTCAGTGTGGGGACGCTTGATAGCTACTTGAATAATCCGCCAGCTTCCGAGCCTCCGACCAAGCGCAATTCCTTCCAGTTCACGATGGGTTTGACATACGCGATCAAATCAAAGTATTGATGTCGCGAAGTGATGTATCTCACATTCGAATCCTTCAGTAACTTGCACTTAATTCTCTGGTAACTAATCGCGCATGCTGTTGTGTTGATTAACGCAGCAGGTAGATAATCTACAGTCGATAATCAACTGGACTCCCTCTACGCACAATGAGGGTTGGGATCGCAACCTCTTCCTCCGAGGTCATCATGGTTGGCCGCAGTTCGGGCTGAAGCGTCGTTCGTCACCGAATATCGGGAACTTTGCTTTAGCGCCAGGACGAGGCCTTCGAGAGTGTGACCGGGATGAAGCTCTCCTCAGAAGCGCGATCCGATGCGCCCGAAACGGAATTCTCCTTCGGCAATTTCAGGCTGGACCACGACGGCACATTCTTTCGCGGAGACGCAAAGATTCATCTGCCTCCCAAGGAGCTCGCGGCGCTTCGACTGCTTCTCGTGCATGCGGGGCAGATTGTCAGTTCAGCGCAACTTAAGCATGAGCTGTGGGGCGACGTGCACGTGACGTCTGACAGCGTTCCACGATGCATGTCGTCACTGCGCGCCCGGCTCGAACCTGACCAGTGCATTCAGACCATCTACAAGCGCGGTTACCGTCTGGCGGGGCCGGTGCAGCGCGGTGGATCGCAAGCCCACCGCCTGCTCCGTCTGGCGATCATGCCCTTCGGGTCAGGGCGCGAGGTTCCCGATCATCTGGGTCCGGCGATCGCTGAGGAGGCAACAAGCCGTCTCACCGCCTTTGCTCCTTCCTGGGTAAGCGTGCTGGCGCGCGATTCCGTCTTCACCCTGGCAGGCTGCGGCATGACCGCCGCGCAGGTGGGAGTGACCTTGAAAGCGGACCTGGTGCTGGCCGGAATCCTGTTCGCCATGCCAACCCATTACCGCTTGCGGGCGGAGATGATCCGCGTCGAGGATGGAACCCAGATCTGGGTGGAGGACATCCTTGTCGCCCGTCGCCATCTCCTCGGGCTCGAATCGGAACTCGTACAGCGGCGGGTCTTTCGGCTTGGTGGCGAATTCACGATTGCATCGAACGGGTTGAATGGCACTGATCGCCGTGATGCCTATGACATCTTTCTTCGTGGACATTACGAGTCGCAAACCCATGAACGGCACCGCATGCAGGATGCCTTACAGCACCTCGTCCGGGCCACTGAACTCGATCCGTCGCTGATCGCCGCCAAGGTCGATCTTGGCCATGCTTGTATCACCCAGGAGTTTTACGGATTCATGTCTCCCGATACGGCTGCCTCCGAGATCCGGCACATCGCGGAGTCGATTTCCGATATCGCGGGCAAAGCACCGGCGTTGCTGCCCGCGCTGGGCTGGATCTGCTTCCACGTGGACCGCGATCTTCGCCGGACTCTAGAAATGTTCTCCGCCTCTGCGCACCTTACCCACGACCCGTGGACCACCCGGCTGCGTGTGATGCTGGCCCTCAGCCGTCACCGCTTCGACGAAGCCCTGGAATGGATCCAGTCTGCATTGCATGTCGACCCCTATGCCCCCTCCCTGCATGCCAGCCTCGCGTGGGCCTTTCATCTTGCCGGCCAGTCCACGCGGAGTATCACCCAGATCGAGAAGTGCCTGTCCCTCTTCCCGGACGACGAGAACACACTCCTGTACGGAGCGATCATTCTGGCCTTCAATGGCCACGCGGAACGCGCGGCCAGGCATGCAGAGGAGATCGTTCGGCGCACGCCCTACTTCGATATGGCACTCGCGGTCCAGGCCTACGTCCTGGCGTGCAGCGGCCAACGCGATGAAGCGTACGGCCTCCTTGAGCGGCTCCAGTGGCTGACCCGCGAACGTTTCGTGCTTCGATCTTTTATGCCGGCGGCTTATGCGGCGCTGGGTGACGTCGAGACCGCGGTCGCTGAACTGCAGGCCACAGCCGATTTGCGCTGCCCGTGGTTCTTCCAGACGCTCGCCGATCCTCGGCTCGAATCTCTCCGCGCCCGCCCCGAGTTCGAGCAACACCTCGCCGTGCTGAAGCAAATGGAGCTGTCGGCGCAGGACGACCTCGACGATTGAATGAGTCCCCGCTATCGGAATCGGCCTAAGTAAACCGATAAAGCTAGCCAGCGCAGCACCGCGCCTTGTAGAGTTTCATTGCCGCTCTTTCGGTTTCGGGGGCCCAGGCTGGCGCCGGCGCGGGCCTGCGCATCCTGGGCCCGAACGGGGAAATCGGCCGGCGTTGCTGCGCGCCCACAACCTGCAGTTCTGGAGGAACGATTCGATGCCGCTTCGCCGCTCTGTCTTTTTCCCGGCGCTGGTTCTTTGCATCTTTGCAATGATTGCAACCGCTCAGCAGCCCGCCTATCTGGATACCCACCTCTCGCCCCGCGAACGCGCTCACGACCTGGTGGGGCGCATGACCCTGGAGGAGAAGGCAAACCAACTGGAGGACTGGGCAACATCGATTCCCCGGCTCGGCATTCCCGACTACCAGACTTGGAACGAATCTCTGCACGGAGTGGCGCGCGCCGGCTACGCCACGGTGTTTCCCCAGGCTATCGGCGTGGCCGCGACGTGGGATCCATCCATTGTGCAGGGCATGGGCGACGTCATCTCCGACGAGGCCCGCGCCAAATACAACCAGGCGCAGCGGGAAGACAATCACCGCATCTTTTATGGCCTCACATTCTGGTCGCCCAATATCAACATCTTTCGCGATCCGCGCTGGGGGCGGGGCCAGGAGACCTACGGCGAGGATCCGTTCCTTACCGGCCGCCTGGGAATCGCTTTTGTGACCGGCTTGCAAGGCAAGGACCTTGAACATCTGCGCGCCGTGGCCACCGGCAAGCACTTCGCGGTGCACAGCGGGCCCGAGCAGTTGCGCCACGGCTTCAACGTGGACCCCAGCGACCGCGATCTCGAAGAAACCTATCTGCCCGCGTTCCGCGCCACCGTCACCGAAGGCCACGTGCAGTCGGTGATGTGCGCCTACAACTCCATCGACGAATGGCCTGCGTGCACCAACAAAATGTTGTTGAAAGACCATCTCCGCGACGCGTGGGGATTCAAGGGCTTTGTAGTCTCCGATTGCGGCGCAATCGTGGATGTGAACCAGGGCCACAAGAAGACGCCGGACGTCACCCATTCCTCCGCGCTTGCGCTTCAGGCCGGAACAGACTTGTCGTGCAGTATCTGGACCCCCGGTTTCAACACCCTGGCCGATGCCGTCCACCAGGGCCTGGTCTCGGAAGACCTTGTCACCCAGGCCGCTGAACGCCTCTACACGGCGCGCTTCCAGCTCGGTCTCTTCGATCCGCCCGGTTCCGCGCTGGACCGGATCCCCTTTCAATCGGTCGCGTCCAATCCCCACCGCCTGATCGCGCGCAAGGCAGCCGAAGAAAGCATTGTCCTGCTTAAAAACAATGGCGCGCTGCCTCTGAAGAGCGATCCTGGCCACATCGCGGTTATTGGCCCTACGGCAGACCAGCTCACCTCCATTCTGGGTAACTACGTCGGCACTCCGCTCCATCCGGTCACGCCGCTGGAGGGCATCGAGCGCGAGTTCCGCAGCTCGCCGATTCTTTACGCGCAGGGTTCGACCCTGGCAGAAGGCGTGGGAGTGCCGGTTCCGCGCTCCGCGTTCGGTTTGAGCAAGGGGCTCAAAACCGAGTTCTTCGCCACACCCGACTGGACCGGCCGCCCGGTGGCTGTCGAGACCGAACCCGCCGTGCAGACTGACTGGGAAAACGCCAAGCCGGTGCCCCAGATCGATACTTTCGATTACTCCGTGCGCTGGACCGGCACGCTCTCTGTTCCGGCGGCGGGCCATTATGTCTTTTCGCTCGAGCCCGGAGACAGCTTTCCCTATTCGCCCGCGGAGAGCTATCGCTTTGTCCTCGATGGCAAGGTCTTGTCGGAAGGCAGCCTTCGCGCGGGCATGGACATGTCGGCGATGGGCAACTTCAAGGCTGCGCCGGGCGCCTCGCCCACCGCTCCGCCCATCATGAAATTCCCCAAACCGGCGGAGATCGCGGTGGACTTCTCCGACACCAAGCGGCACGAGTTCCAGCTTCAGTATTCGCACTCCGGCGATCGTTCCGGCGGCGGACTGACGCTCAAGTGGCAGGCGCCTGCGCAGGCCCAACTCGACGAGGCTGTCGCCCGGGCCAAAGAAGCCGACGTCGTGGTGGCCTTCGTGGGACTCTCGCCGCAGCTTGAAGGCGAAGAGATGCGGATCAAGATCCCCGGTTTTGAAGGCGGCGACCGGACCAGCCTCGACCTGCCCGAACCCCAGCAGAAACTGCTTGAAGCCCTGGCCGCGACCGGCAAGCCGCTCGTCGTGGTTCTGCAGAGCGGCAGCGCGGTGGCGCTGAACTGGGCCAATGAACACGCGGCCGCCGTGCTTGAGGCGTGGTACCCCGGCGTCGAGGGCGGCACCGCGATTGCGCGCACCCTCGCCGGCTTGAACAACCCCGCCGGCCGGTTGCCGGTTACGTTCTATGCCTCGCTCGACGGCCTCCCGGCTTTCACTGACTACGCAATCAAGGGACGCACATATCGCTACTTCACCGGCAAGCCGTTGTGGGGATTCGGCTACGGACTGAGCTACACCAACTTCAAATATGGGCCGGTTAAGGTCTCGGCTGAGACCCTGAAGGCCGGAGATCCCATCACCGCCACCGTGACCGTCACCAATGCAGGCAAGGTCGCCGGCGACGAGGTCGTCGAAGCCTACCTGAAGACCCCGCAGGAGGGCGGGCCGATCCACTCCCTTGTGGGCTTCGAGCGGGTGACGCTGGATCCGGGCGCAAGCAAGGAAGTCAGCATCACGATCGCTGCGCGGTCGCTCTCAAGCGTGGACGACAAGGGCAACCGGTCGATACTCGCCGGCAAATACACCCTGACCGTGGGCGGCGCGCAGCCGCAGGAAACGGAAGCGAAATCGGAGGCGGGATTTACCGTCACGGGCACCGCACCGCAGCCGAAATGACTCAAATGTCGTGCGGGCGAACCTGCCTTTTGCGCCCGCACATCCCTCGGTGCACAAATGAAGTTTGCCCTACTCGGTAATCACCCGATCGGCCCACTCAACCAGCGAGACGAAGATCGTGGGGTTGCCGAACTTTGCGCCCCATTGATCCAAATCGGTCTGTGCGACCGAGCGGGCCCGGCTGCAGGCGCCGCATGCATAGATCTGCACATGCCGTTCTGTCACCTTGGTCAGGGTCTGTTCGAGCGGTGGCCAACCCACTGGCACGACCGCCGCGGCGACCGACTTTCGCATCAGCGAAACTGCCTCGCCCAGCAGAAAGATCTGCACCGAATGTCCGGCTTCGCTCAGCGCGAGGCCATGCAGGAAAGGAAAGGCCGCCTTGGTGGGATCGTCGGACCCCCATGCGCTTTTCATCATGATGTTCAGCGGCTTGTGGGTCGTGCCCTGCCCCAGAGAAGATGCCACCCCGACGAATGGCAACACCAGCAGCTGGCGGAGGAAGGATCGCCGTGCCATAAAACACCTCACGATACGCGGTGCAGAAGTATAGCACTCAGTCGAATCAGGATGGATGAATAGCCCAGGGGTGACCAACATCACAAGATTAGCCTCGTGCAGTGGTCAATAATCTGAACGAAAATTCATGGACTCGCCCGACCTTCGGGTGATATTCGTTCGTCCATACATTCCTCACTTCCCACTTGTAGCGGAGGAGATTTGTTTTTAGGCATTTTGAAGGAATCCGCTCCCGGCGAAACCCGCGTCGCCCTTTTGCCCGAGAGTCTGAAATCGCTGATCGCGCAGGGAATCACGGTAACCGTGGAAGCGGGCGCGGGAATAGCGGCAGGCGCGTCGGATCAGGCCTATAGCGATGGCGGCGCGACCGTGACCTCCGATCGAGCTTCCATTCTCGCTGGCGCCGATCTGATCCCCGTCGTGACTGCCCCGGATTCAGCCGATCAGGCGCAACTCAAGCCGGGTGCCGTCGTCATCGGCTTTCTTCGCCCCCTCGATGCGCCCCATGCGCTGCTTACTGCGATTGAACGGCCGGTCACCCTGTTCAGTATGGAACTGGTGCCGCGCATCAGCCGCGCGCAGTCGATGGACGCGCTTTCATCGATGGCGACGGTCGCCGGCTACAAGGCTGTCGTTTCCGCCGCCGATCGCCTGCCCCGCCTTTTTCCGATGCTCATGACGGCCGCGGGCACTATTCCGCCGGCACGCGTCTTTGTGATCGGCGCAGGAGTCGCGGGACTGCAGGCCATTGCCACGGCCCGCCGGCTGGGCGCGGTCGTGGAAGCCTATGACGTGCGCGCCGCTGCCGGCGAACAGGTGCGATCGCTGGGGGCAAAGTTCCTGGACGTGGATCTCGGCGGCATCAACACCGAAGGCGGCGGAGGCTACGCGGCCGAGCTGACCGAAGAAGCGCTCGATCGAGGCCGCGACCTGATCACGCGTACCGCGGCACATTCCGATGTGGTCATTACCACTGCCCAGGTACCCGGGCGTCCGGCGCCGCGGCTGATTCGCCGCGCCGCGGTGGAAGCGATGCGCCCCGGCTCGGTGCTGGTCGACCTCGCCGCTCCCGCCGGCGGCAATTGCGAGCTGACTCAGCCCGGGGTCACGCAGCAGATTGGGGGCGTAACGCTGCTGGCGCCGCTCAACCTGCCCGCGGAGGTTCCCGTCGACGCGAGCCATCTCTATGCCCGCAACGTTCTCAACTTCATCGGCCTGATCGCCAAAAAGGGAGCACTGACGGTCGACCTGGGCGATGAAGTTCTGGCTGGCGCATGCGTGGCTCACGAAGGCAAACCCGTAAATCCGCGCGTTGCCAAGCTGCTGGAAACTGTGTCCAGTAATTGAACCATGCGCCCGCATTCCTCAGGGGCTGAAGCCCGCATTGATTTTGCAGTTTTTACGGCACGACTGAACTCGTGCCCTATACGCAACACGTTCCCAGGTCTCAAAATCGAGACCTGGGGCACCCAGTTTCGGAAGCTCTGCTAACCCCGTTTTGTTCGAGCCACCTATGATGAATCCCGCTGTACTTATCGCTTCTGTCTATGTATTTGCACTGGCTGCCTTCCTCGGCTACCAGGTCATCAGCCGCGTCCCGCCACTGTTGCACACGCCGCTGATGTCGGCCACCAATGCCATCTCGGGCATCTCGCTCATTGGTTCGCTGGTGCTGGCAGGAGCCAAGGGATATCCGCTGCCCGCGCACATTCTGGGCTTTGTCGCGGTGACCACGGCGACCATCAACGTGGTGGGCGGCTTCGGCATAACCGACCGCATGCTGAAGATGTTTCGCAAGCGCGAAACGAAACCCAAGGAGGCGACCAAGTGAACCCCGCCTCTTTCGGTCTCACCAGCTATTTCATGGAAGCGACCTACCTGGTCGCGTCGATCCTCTTCATCCTGTCGCTCAAGATGATGTCGCACCCCGACACCGCGCGGCGCGGCATGTTCCTCGCCGAAGGCGGCATGTTCGCGGCCATCGTGGGCACACTGATCGGGGCCCACATCGTCACCTGGGTGTGGCTCATCGCAGGCCTCGCCATCGGATCCGCCATTGGCGCGTGGATGGCCGTGACGGTTCCAATGACCGCCATGCCGCAGCGGACCGCGCTCTCCCACGCCTTTGGCGCACTGGCCGCAGCGCTGGTCGGCATCGGCGAGTTCATGGTCAACATCAATGACCTCGGACCGATCAAGCGCGGCGCCCTGGGCTTCGAAATCATCCTCGGCGCACTGACCACCACCGGCTCGCTGATCGCCGCCGGAAAACTGCAGGGCATCATTCAGGGCAAACCCGTCCAGTTCCGCGGCCAAAACTTCGTCAATCTCACCATTGCCCTCGCCATGGTGGGCTGCTTCTTCTACTTCTGGATCCATCCCGACGCCAGCGCGGTCTTCTACACCATGCTCGGCATCGCCTTCCTCTTCGGCATTATGCTCGTAATTCCCATCGGCTCGGCCGACATGCCGGTGGTGATGTCCCTGTTGAACTCCTACGCCGGCCTGGCTGCCGCGGCCACGGGCTTTGTTCTCGGCAACAACGTGCTGATCATCGCCGGCACGCTCGATGGCTTCTCCGGCTTCATTCTCTCCGTGCTGATGTGCAAGGCCATGAACCGATCCATCACCAACGTCCTGTTCGGCGGATTCGGAGCCGTGATAGCGGAGGCCACGGCTAATGTCGACGGCGTCATGCGCGAGATCAGCCTCGACGATGCCGCCATGCAACTGGCGTTCGCCAACCGCGTTATCTTCGTTCCCGGATATGGTCTGGCAACGGCGCAGGCGCAGCACGCGGTTCGCGAACTCGCCGAACTTCTCGAAGGCCGCGGGGTCACGGTGAAATACGCCATTCATCCCGTCGCCGGCCGCATGCCCGGGCACATGAACGTGCTTCTGGCGGAAGCCAACGTCCCCTACTCTTCGCTGTACGAGATGGAGCAGATCAACCCCGAATTTCCATCGACCGACGTCGCCGTTGTCATTGGCGCCAACGATGTTGTCAATCCCGATGCACGCGACAATCCCAAGTCGATCATCGCGGGCATGCCCATCCTCGAAGTGGATCGCGCCAAGAGCGTCATCGTTCTCAAGCGCGGCCAGGGCCGCGGCTTTTCCGGCCTCGAGAACCCGCTGTTCTTCAAGTCCTGCACGGCGATGCTCTATGGCGATGCGAAATCAACTCTGAGCCACCTGGCCCAGGCGGTGCAGCACGTCTAAGAGATGCAAACACCGGCCCCGCTAGGTGATCAGAATGACCACCGGGCCTGCCAGGGTGAGAAGGATGTTGGCGATCGTGTAGGGAACGGTATAGCCGAGCACTGGGGCATTGTTCCCCGCGGCGAGGGACACCGCGTTGAGAGCCGGCGTGCTCGCCTGGCGACCGCATAAGGCACCGCAAAGCAGCACCGGATGCATCTTCAGGACGTACTTGCCGTAGTAGAGGGCAAAGAGCCCGGGAACCAGCGAGACAGCGACCCCCGCCAGGGGAAGCACGACGCCGTAACGGACGATCTGGCTCAGAGCCTCCGGGCCCGTGGCCAGGCCGATGCAGGCCACGAAAACGGACAGGCCAAAATCCTTCAGATAGAGGGCAGCAGGAGCAGGTAACTGCCCGAAGGTGGGTCGCCGGGCCCGCAGCCAGCCAAAGACGAGGCCGGCAATCAGACATCCGCCGCCTGTGCCCAACCCCAGCCGGGCGCCGCCGAATGGCACGCCAAGCATGCCCACCGCGAAACCGCAAAAGAGACCGAGGCCGAAGTAGAGGAAATCGGTTTTGTCCGCTGGAGGAGTGGGGTAACCGATGGATTTGGCCACCCGCTCCACATCGGCGCGCGACCCGCCGATCCGCGCCACGTCTCCAATGGCGATCGTGGTTTCGGGGGCGATGGGCAGTGGCTGATTCAGCCGGGTCAGTGAGCTGAGGAACGCCCCGCGGCGTGCCTGGGGATCGGAAGAGGCGAGGATCTGGGCGATGGTCCGACCCGCCAGTTTGGGGTTGGTGACCACCACCTCGCGCATCTCGGCAATCAACTCCATTCCGGAAGCGTCGGCACACTCGGGTCCCAGGATGGTTTCGGCATGATCGATCACCAGTTCACGGCGGCCCGCGATGGCCGCGCGATCGCCCGCCTGTAGTTTCAGGCCCGGCTCGACCGCGATGGATTGGGCGCCGCGCATCACCTTCTCGATCACCACGCCATTCATGGCTCGTTCCAGATCGGCGACGGAACGTCCCGCGGCTGCCGGAGCGATCTCATGGATGCGAGCGACCACGCGGCGAAGCGCTTCAACCTGCCCCGCGGCGAGTTGAGACTTTCCTCCGCCCAACTCCCGTTCGTACTCCTCCGAGGCGGCTGCCAGATCGATCCCCAGAAGCTTGGGCGCAATGCTGGAAGCGAAAAAAATGACCGTGAACGTTCCGAACAGATAAGTAATGGCGTAGGAAACCCCGATGTTGGCGGTCATCCGCGCGATGTCCTCCTTGGGGAGAGGCTGCGAGGCCAGTGCATCTCCGGCCGTACCGATGGCCGCCGACTCCGTAGCGCCGCCCGCGAGAATTCCAGCTGCGGTCCCCTTGTCGAGGTGAAATCCCAGCGCCATCACCCAGACCGTGATCACCACCACGATGGACGATGCAAACGTCAGGTGCACCTGCCTCAGCGTTGATCGGCCCAGGCTGCTGACAAACTGGGGACCGATCATGTAACCCAATGCGTAGATGAAGAGCGCAAAAGCCATGGTCTTCACGTCTCCGGAGACTTTGATGCCCACCTGGCCAAGGGCAATGGCTACTAGCAGCGTGGCTGCCACTGGGCCAAGCACGAATGTGCCGACACGGAGCTTGCCAAAAAGGTAGCCAAGCGCCAACGCCAGCGCGACTGCGGCAAGAGGAGCTGCAGCAAAGAACTGATGCACATATTCGATCATCCTTCTCTCCCCGGTTCCGTACAGCTTGGCGAAGCATAGTGCGACTTCACGTGTCGAGTGAACTGGCAAAAATCACAGTACGACTCAGGCCGTACCGCACGTCCATCCCGTCGGTGAAGTTTCAGCGGTCAGGCGGGGCGCCCTTCTGTGGCGGAGCGCTGCCCGGAGCCGGAGGCTTGGCTTCGGGCACGACTTCAAATCCAGGCAGGATGCGCGCCTCCGATCCGAACTTGTGATAATTCGTAAACGCGATATCGTCCAACAGCGTCTCGTAGGGGGCGTAGACAGCCAGATCCACATCCCACACCTTCAGTGGTTTCACTGGCCGGGTTCGGGACACGACGACGCTGCGCAGCGGGCAGATGTATTTCTTTCCACCGATTTCAATTCCCCCGAACTCAACCATCATGTCAGTTATCTTCACAAGCCGAATCGGTGACAGATCAGGCTCAACGACCCATCCGGGGTCCGATTCCATGGTCAGTCGCAGGATTGCCCCGGTTGCCGCATCAACGGCGAGCTCTCCGTGATAATTTGCGCGCGCCCGAAACATCGCGCCGTTACGGAAGCAGCAATTCTCGACAACAAAAGACGGTTCCTGGTTGCGAGCGTTGTAACGAAACACGGCCTCAGTTCCCTGGCCGCCGCGTTCCCAACGGCTCCAGCTCAGCCCGTTTCCGTTGCTCATCGCGTCGCGCAGTGTCGAGTAAAGGATGGGGCCAAACACACCAATAAAGTTGAGATTCTTTTTTATGCTTCGGCTGCTCTTTCGCTTTTCGACGATCTGTTGCTCATGACTGTCGCGATAGAGCAGAGTCGCAACTTCGGTCGCGCCCTCCCGCAAAGATTGATCGACCGGCGCGGTCTTCCACGTTTGGTTTTCCGTGGACCGTTGCTCAAACTGAACGGTTGTGCGGGTTGCGAAGAAGTCCGGAAGCCGTGGCATCACTTCAGCGAGATACGTGACCGTTCGCTTGAGGATCTGCACCTGGGCTTCGTGATCCGGCGCTGCGTCCGCAGGGATCTCTGATGGTGGAGGATCAAAAAACACCGATCCGTCGGCCAGGGCAGTCAATGCCGTCTTCGACCGTTTCCCTCGCAGCCGGCTCTTCCAGTCTGCGAGTTCCATGCTGCTGAGCCGTTCGCTCAATTCCAGGCCCGTGAGCTCGTCCGCCAATTCGCCATCGCGCTCTTGTCCGGCTGCGTCGAGCATCTGATGCAGTTCGTGAACTGTGATCTGTTTCTCAGGAACGCGAGGTTCATCATAGAAAACCGGCTGATTGTAGTAACCGGTAGTGGTGTGCGCCGACAACCCAGAGGACGCAACATCGACTTTCAGGTCGTGGTACTCATCTACGTGCGCGGTATGAGGGGGATCAAAGGACAACGTGTAAAAGGCACCGGCGTCCTGAATGCAACGCTCGATGCCTTGCGGAATGTCCGGTGAACTATCCAGGATGAGTCCGCCGCTTTGAATCGCTAATACCTGCAGGGCAAAATGAGCGAACGGGCGGGTAATGCCCGAATTTTCCAGCTCCGACACCGAGCGAATGCCGGCCACGTAGTTCGTATAGGCGAAATTGAACTCCTGCGGGTCGGGCCAGTCTGTCACCTGGCAGATGACCATCCGCGCCTCGCGTATGCGCGTGGACAGCTCGACCAGCGAGTAAAAATCATTGTCTCCGTGTTGTTGCGTCCCGAGGTTGACAGGCCATCCAAACCCCATCCACACCACGAGCTTTCGACCCGGCTTGTCTCGCCGCTCGATGGCGATCGTGTAGATCGTTTGCAGGGCCTTGTCCCACAGTAAGTACCGCCTGCCATTCAGATCATTGATATCGCCTGCGCGGGGTTGTCGAATCTGCCAAAGAGAGCGCGGAAAGCGGTCGCGAGCAATATCCTCGGCCAATGCGTTGCCATCTGTCGTTGCGATGGCCGACGCATAGAGGCCGCCGATAGTAAAGACATACACCGACATGGGACAGGCGAGCCGTCCGCCATTCCGACGCAAATACTTGATGGTCTCGCGCTTTACAAGAGAGAACTGCAGATCGGAGAGATTGACATGGTCGAGCACCAGGACCACTTCGCTCAACCGCTCGCTTTTATCACCTTGGGCGCCGGCCTCATTCGCTGCCCGGAAGGACAGAATCTTTGCCGGCGCACCGTCATCAAGCAGGGTAAATTCCTTCTCTGAAAGCCCTGTCCTGGCATCGCCGTTCCGGTCCTTAACCGAGACATCGAGGTGGATGAGGCCCTCGCGCTCGTTGCTCGTCGGCGTCAATGCCGATTTAAAATCCGCGGGTACGGGTTCGGAGAGAACGGGCTCGTCCTGGCAGAAAGCGGGATTGATGCCAATCGATCCAAGGCAACCAAGGAAAACCCCAAACCGAATGACTCTCCCCGTAATCAAAGCCTCACCTCGTGAGGAATTGCCCCGATGTGCCGGCCGATCCTCGCGTTCATTGCTCAGCGTAGTAGACCGTATTGGTGCGCACGATCGCGCCCGGCTTTTCGACCTTCACCTGGAGCGAATGATATTCCCCAAACTGCGCAGCCGGAGCGGAATCGAAGGTCAGTTCGTAATACGATTTCGCATCGGCCATACAGGCGGCGATCCCCGCCGAAATATTTTTGGCACCCATCAGGACCTGGCCGCCGCTCTGGTGGGCAACTGCTTGCAGTCCCAGGCTTGCCGCGGTCACTTCCTCCTGGTTTGGTACGCCGTTGAAGAATGCATCGTCGTGTTCGTTGCGCGATTCCGCAGTGCGGAACAGGCTGGATGGGAGAAGCACATCGAGGGTTACCTGGGCTTCTCTCAACGCGGTCGAGACCTGCACGAGATTTTCGAAAAAGCCGGCCTTGACGGTCGCGTCATCGGGGCGAAACTCCTTGTTGTTGAGCAGCGGCCAACCGGAACCGAGCCAGATGAGGATAACGCGGCCCGGAATATCAATCTGCAGTTTGGCAAACCTGGTGAGCGCGCTGATGGAGGTGACGAATCGCTGGTTCAGGCAGTTCAGTTCTTTGCTGGAATCGACTCCCGATACGGTGCCTGGCATCCACACCGCCCGCATCGTCCTGTCGTTGGGATTCACGTCGCTGGCGCAGGCAATGGGATGGAGGCGGCCCGAAAGGTCCTCGAGTTCGCCGAGGAGAACGTTACGATCGCGGGTCAGCGGGCCAGATTTTATCTCTCCATCGGACAAGACAGCGATCGAAGCGGGGTAAGCAAGAGTCGCTGGGCTTTGGCGCAGAAAGGTTTCAACGCCCTTACGATCGTTGGCAAGATCCCGCGAAGAATTGTTTACTGCGTCCAGCAGCAGCATCACCTGGGGTGGAACCGGAGCCGTTTCGCCATTCATGGCTCGAAAGGATACGACGGACCGCGGTTGCCGATCTTGCATCAGCATAAAATCCTCGGCCTTGAGTCCGGTGATCGGATTGCCCGCCGCGTCCGTCACTTCCACATTAAGGACGATACGATGCTGGGCCCGGAACCGCGCTTCTCTTTCGTCGTGCGTTCGCGGAATCAATCGCGGCGTCTGATTGGATTGCGTCCCGCCGGATTGGCCGCAGAGGGCCGCATGGTTCGACGCCAGCAACAGCGCAAAACATGCGGAGAGGGCGCGCGCACACCTCGGCCACGACAATCGACTCTACCTCCCGCGCAGCTTGAACCCGCCAATCCGCGGACCATGTATATCACAAGGAGACGTGGACCAGGCGTCGAGAGACCCCTTGGCAACGCAAAAAACGACGGCGATGGGGTCATCCCATTCGCCGCCGCCCTGTCCCTCGGTTTTCTTGAAAATCGTGCAGTTCCGATTGATTCAGAACTCTCTGGTCACCGACCACTGTTCACTCGGTTCATTGCCGCAGCTTGGTCACTTCCTGCTCCACGCTGTTGGCCTGGGCGAGCGCCGCGATGCCCGTCTGGCTGAGAATCTCGTACTTCGACATGTTCGAAGTTGCCGATGCATAGTCCGTGGCCTGGATGGCGTTCTGTGCCGACACGATGTTCTTCTGCTGCGTGCTCATCACCTGGCTGATCGAATTCAGGGTGTTGATCTGTGCGCCGATGTAACCGTCTTGCGCAGCCACATCGGTGATCGCCAGGTTAAGATCCGTGAGTGCCGCCTGCGCATTGGCTGTGGTCGTCAAATCGGTCGTGGACAGATCGATCTGATTGGTCGCCGACGCTACCGGCGTGTAGTTGATGGTCGCAAGCACCGCGCCGGCGGCAGGCGTATACGTAATGGCGCCACCCGCGTCGCCCACGCTGGCCGAGGACAGATTGGCAAAGTACAGCACGTCCAGTGATGCCCCCGCCGCCGATGAGTCGCCGGTATATTTCGAAATCCCTGTCGCCGAACCGGTGAAAACCTGATTCTGGTTGTAGGTTGTCGTGGACCCAATATTACTGATTTCGGCAAGGATCGACTTGTACTCCTGATCCGCCGCCGAGGCTTGCGAGGTGTTGAGAGTGCCGTTCGAGGCTTCTGTCGCCAGTGTCACGGCCCGATTGAGCAGGTTGGTCACCTGCGAAAGGGCGCCATCCGCCACCTGGAGCAGGCCGACCCCTTCGGTCGCATTGGTGGCCGACTGGGTCAAGGCCTTGGAGTTGGCCTGTAAACCGTTGACCAGGGAAAGGCCGGCGGCGGCGCCGGAGTTGATGCGCGAACCTGAGGACAGCTGCTGCAAAACATTTTGCAGGCTGTTGTTGGTGTTGTTCAGGTTGTTCTCGGCATAGATCGCTGACAGGTTGTTCAATACACCGAGGGCCATGAGACTTCACTCCTTTTTGGGATGCCCCGGCTATGGACCGGATCCGGCGATCCAGCCCGATCCCGCCGCGGGACTAAACCCGCCTATCGGAATCCGTCTGCCGCCTGAACCCTTCAGCCATCCTTACGCCTGGGTTCTACTGCATCCACCCACTTCATCGGAGGGGTGGACAATAACTTTAGTGATCAGGCGAAGATTCTTTTTCGGACACTGTGCGGGAATTCAGCACAGTTATGTCCTGAAGCTGTCCAGCGGCTGTCTCGAAACGCTTCATCCGCTGTTTGAATTTGCTTCACTCTTGCGTCCAGTTTTGAGTCATGCGCCGGATCGCACACGTGCCGGATACTTCGGGCCGGTTGAGTTTCGAGCACAAAAAAATCGGCGGCAAGAGGATCCCTCTCGCCGCCATCGGTATTGATTTCAACCGTATTTTGCTCTCTGCCTAACAACCTATGATGCAGAAAGACACCTGGTGGTCGCCTGTTGGATATTGCTCATTAGAAGTCCCGAAAAAGAATCGACTTCTCAGCATTATTCGAAGGCCGGTTCGCCCAGCGGAGGTTCCTCGTTCAGCATCCCCTGGGGTCCCGCGCCGGGACCGGCAGGCGGCGGAGGGCCCTGGGGCTTGGCGCCGCCACCGGCAGGCTGGCCGTTCCTTCCCCAGCCGCGGCGCTGCATGCGGTCGGCACGCGCGGTCTGCAACTGTTTCCATTGATCCGGTGATAACTTGGCGCGAATTGCCAAGAGGAACCGCGCGTTGGCCTTTTCGAGTTCGGCGCGCGCCTGGGCTATCTTATCGATTTGCGCCAGAACCCTGGCCTCGTTTGGCACATCGTCTTGCATCAGCGGCTCCATCTCAAGTTCTGATTTCTCGACCGCCGCACGCATGTCGACAAGTTGTTCGCGATGATTGAGCAGAATGGCGTCCATCGCTTTCCGTTGGTCGTCCGTAAGCTTGAGTTTGTCCACCATGGCCGGATCATTCCACCAGCGTCCCTGTGGGCTGCGCAGCCCCAAGGCTCGCTCCATGGGCGGGCGGTGCATCCCGAAGCCGGGGCCGCCACCCTGCCCAGGACCCGGTCCGGGGCCCGGATCCTGCGCCATGGCCGAAATCCCCGCTGTCAGGATTGCGCCAAGCCCCAGACTCATCACCAAAGATACCCTCATCGTCTTTCTCCTCGTTGTCGGTAAAAAACTCAAATCAATTGCCGATTCATGCTTCATTCCATCGCGCAAGACTCTCGCGTCGTCCGAATGCCATGGGCGTAAATCTGGGGCTAAGCTGCTGATTCGGGAGGTATATTACTGACTCTCGTCCTCGGTCATCAATTGCGCCAGCGGCTCCATGGCGTTGGGGACCTCGCGCGCCACATCGTTGTCCACTTTAGCCAGTTCTTTCTCAGCCTCGCGCTCACGTTCTTCGGCGAGTGCTCGCTGCTGCTGGGCTTCGCGGGTGGCGGCAATCCTGACTGTCTCTTGCCGATGCCGGTATTCGAAGACGCCCCCCCCAGCCGCGCCGAACGCCAGCATGGACCCCAGAGACCAGGCTGCCGCCTTCCGCCACACCGCCCGGTTTGAGGCGGCCGCAATCGGCCGTGGGCGGTTATATAACGCATCACTCCAGGCATGGACACTGGCGCGGAAATCGCTCAGCACGCGGTCCAGCGCCGGATCTTCCACGGACTGCGCGAATTCGCGCGCAGTCCGTTCTTCGCTCTCCCCCGTATTGTTCCCAAGCTTCTGTTCGAATCTCACTTTTTTCCCCCCAGTTCGCCGCGCACTCTACTCAGCGCACGCGAAAGGTGCGCCTTCACCGTACCCTCGCTCAGCCCGGTCGCCCGTCCTATCTCCGCAATGTCCAACTCCTCAACGTAGCGCAGCAGGAAGACGGTTCGCTGCCGTTCGCTCAGCCCATCCACGGCCCGCCATACGTGTTTCACCTGCTCCCGGGCCAACAACTGTTGCTCCGGAGAACTTTCTCCGCTGGGGAGCCATTCGCTGGCCTCCTCAGAATCCACCGCATTGGACCGCGTGTGGCGCCAGAACTGGACCCTCCGGTTGCGCCAGTGGTCCTTCTGCAGGTTGATAGCGATCCGCATCAGCCAGGTAATCGCGCTCGACTCGCCGCGGAAACTGGACCAGTGCCGGTGCGCTTTCAAAAAGCAGTCCTGAGTCAGCGTTTCGGCCAGGTCCATGTCGCGCGTGGAGGCCAGCAGAAAGCGGAAAATCTGCTGGCGATGAGTAGCGACCACGCACGCAAACTCCTCCGCCGCCAACTCCTCTGCCGTGGCCATCGTCATCGGTTCCAATGCGGTGCCGGCTGCCATCACTCAGGTAGACGCCCGCTTCCACGGCAAGTTTACATAGGGTTTGAATATGCTTTGCGCTGGAAGCGGTCCGCGCCAATAGGGAAAATATGCCCCGGCGTGGAAGAGCGCGATAGACTGTTCGGGTAAACGCTTTCCGCCCCGGCACGAGGATCCACCCATGCTGCTTGCCGCCCTCCGCGAAGAAGTTCTGCACGCCAACCGCGAAATCGCACGCCGCGGGCTCGCGCCTCACACCTTCGGCAACGCGAGCGGTATCGACCGCTCCGGCCCCGAACCGCTGGTCGTCATCAAGCCCAGCGGCGTCGACTACGCCGGGATGACTCCCGGCGACCTGGTGATTACCGACCTCGGCGGAAAAATCGTAGAGGGCTCGCTCCGGCCGTCCAGCGATCTGGACACCCACACCCTGCTCTACCGCGAATTTCCACAGATCGGAGGCGTCGTCCATACCCACTCGGAATTTGCTACCTCGTGGGCACAGTCCGGCCGCCCGATCCCCTGCCTCGGCACGACCCACGCCGATTATTTCCATGGACCCGTGCCGGTCACCGAACCGCTCACCCCGGGCCAGGTCGAAGAGGCCTATGTGCGCAACACCGGCGCGGTGATCGTAGCCCGTTTCCGGCGCGAAAACCTCGACCCGGTGGCGGTTCCAGGAGTGTTAGTGGCCGGCCATGCGCCCTTCGCCTGGGGCAAGTCAGCGATGGATGCTGTGGAGCATGCTGATGTGCTTGAATATATTGCCCGCCTGGCATTTCGAACCGTGCTCCTGGCACCCGGCGATTGCGAACTCCCGGCCCACGTGGCGCAGCATCATTACCTCCGGAAACACGGTCCGCGAGCCACCTATGGACAACAATAATTCTTACGCCTACGATGGCTTACCGAGGGTTCTTAAATTACATAGGACCTTCCCTTTTGGCGTAGGGCATCTATGCTTTCCTGCATTATTTCCACTCCCCAACTTGGAGAACGGTTGACGTTTCGACCGGTTCGGCATCTATATCTCATGCAATTTCAGTAAATTACCCCGAAACGTTTGGCGGGGTCAACCGACTATTCGACATGGCAACCGACGTGCAGTTTAATCTTGGCTAAGGATAGCCCCCGGAAATGGAGACGAATCTTTCAAACCGCCTACAGGCGATTCTGCTGGCTTTGGCCACAGTCGGAATCGTGCTGCTGGCTGTTTTGAACTATCGTCAGGAGATCCGTTTCGAGCAACCTGACGACCAGGTGTGGTGGAGCGAGGCCCCCGGCATCGAGGGGCTGGTTGCTTTGCGGGTACTGCGGGGGGGACCGGGAAACCAGGCCGGGATTCAGTCTCGCGATCTGCTCACCGAGGTCAACAACCACCCGGTCCGCCATGTGGCCGACCTGGAACGCGAGTTGTACCGGACCACCAGCTACGGGCAAGCCTTTTACACCATCACCCGCGACGGCTTCGAGCTCGACTCGCCGGTCAAGGTCATCCCCGTCCCGGTGGATCGCAGCCTGGCCCTGGGACTCCGCGTCATCGGGCTGGTCTACCTCGCTATCGGGATTTACGTTCTCTTCCGGCGCTGGACCGCGCCCCGCGCCACGCATTTCTACCTGTTCTGCCTGGTTTCGTTTGCCTTATACGCCCTCAAGTACACCAGCCAGCTGGACTTCCTCGATTGGACCGTCTTCTGGACCAATATCGTGGCCGACTCGCTGCAGCCCGCACTGTTTTTGCACTTTGCGCTCAGCTTTCCGGAAGAGCGGCTCAAGCGGGCGCACCGCGGCTGGGTGCTGCCCCTCATTTATGCCCCGGGCGCGGCGTTGCTGGGCCTGTGGGTCTGGGCTATTTTCAATTGGCAGGCCACCGGCTTGCTCAAGCACCGGATGGACCAGACGGGGACGGCCTATGAAGCGGTCTTCTATGTCCTTGCCGCGCTTCTCTTCCTGCGCAGCTACAACCGCGCCGGCACTCCCCTGCTCCGCCAGCAGCTGAAGTGGCTCACCCGCGGAGCACTGCTGGCTGTCGTCCCGTTCACGCTCTTTTACGCGGTGCCGTTTCTCTTCGATCTGCGGCTCCCTGAAGTCTTTACCCGCCTGGCCGGATTCTCCATCATCTTCCTGCCCCTGACCTTCAGCTGGGCCATCGTTCGCTACCGGCTGATGGATACCGACCTGATCTTCAAGCGGGGCGTGGCCTACACCCTGGCCACGGGGTTGCTGCTGGGAGCCTATTTCGGCGTGATCGCCCTGACAGCGGAGGTGGTGCACACGCGTCTTCCGGCAGCGGTTCGCGAGTGGGGCCTGGGGCTTTCGATCCTTATTGTCGCGATCGCGTTTGACCCTCTGAAGCGGCGGATTCAAAACTGGGTGGATCGGGTCTTCGACCGGCATCGCTACGATTACCGCAAAGCTCTGGTGGAATTCGGCCGGGGTTTGAATTCGGAGACTGATCTCCGCGCCCTGCTCGACTCGATCGTCGAACGGCTGCCGCGCACTCTTCTGGTCTCGCGTGTGGCCGTGTTTCTCGCCGACGAACCGGGCCAGCTGCGCCTTGCAGCGGCCCACGGATTGCCGCTCGAAGCCCGCGATGCGGTTGGGCGAATGGGATCAGACCCGGCGCCGGCGCCCCGGAACGGGGACCTCGCCCTGGGCTTCCTCGATTTCGATGGTGCTAATCCCCACACGCATATCTTCCTCGAAAACGCGCAGCAGGCTCTGCATTTGTCCGAGGAAGAACGCCGCACAGCCGCGATGCTTGATCTGAACTACTATCTTCCCTGCCGGGTTCAGGACGGCCCGGCCGCCCGCACCATCGCCGTCATCGGCCTGGGACGTACCGAGGGTGGCGACTTCCTCTCCAGCGAGGACGTGGAACTGCTCGAATCCCTGGCCAGCTACATCGGGATCGCGCTGCAGAATGCCAGCCTCTACGCACGGCTCGAAACGAAGATCAGCGAATTTGAACGGTTGAAGGAATTCAACGAGAACATCGTCGAATCCATTAACGTCGGCATCCTGGCGATTGACCTGGACGACCGCATCGAAAGCTGGAACGCGCAGATGGAGGCCATGTATGCCTTCAGCCGCGGGGAAGCCCTCGGGCAGATCCTGCGCACCGTGTTTCCGGCGGACGTTTGCGACGCCCTCGACAAGTTCCGCAACGAGTCCGGCGTCCATAATCTCTACAAGTTCCGACTGACCACGCGCGCCGGAGAGCAGCGTACTGCCAACATCGCCGTCGCTCCCCTGCTCTCGCGTAATTTTGTTTCCGTTGGGCGCATCATCCTGGTCGACGACATTACCGAGCGCGTCTCCCTCGAAGCCCAGCTCGCCCAGACCGACAAGCTGAGTTCGATCGGCCTGCTCGCGGCCGGTGTAGCCCACGAAATCAACACGCCCCTGGCGGTCATCTCCAGCTATGCGCAGATGCTTTCCAAGCAGTTGCGCGGTGACGGACGCATTGCTCCGGTGCTCGAAAAGATCACGCAGCAGAGCTTCCGCGCGGCCGAAATCGCCAATGGCCTGTTGAACTTCTCCCGCACCTCGACGACGGAATTCCGCGAAACCAATCTCAACCACGTCATTCGCGACACGCTCTCGCTGCTCGAACACCAGTTCAAGACCGCGCAGATCGATGTCGAACTCAAACTGACGCCCGATCTGCCACCCATCCAGGGCAATTCCGGAAAGCTGCAGCAGGTGTTTCTCAACCTGCTCCTGAACGCCAAGGAAGCCATGCCCGGCGGCGGCCGCCTGCGTGTGGCCACGCTGGTCAACGGCCACGTCGAGGCGATGGTCAGCGACTCGGGTGCGGGCATCGCGCCGGAGCACCTGAAACGCATCTACGACCCGTTCTTCACCACCAAGACCACTCCCAAACCGGGAGACAGGCGTGGCACGGGACTCGGCCTCTCCGTGTCCTACGGGATCATCCAGGAACACGCGGGGAAAATCCGCGTCGAGAGCGCAATTGGCGCCGGCACAACCTTCCATCTTGAGTTTCCGTTGCTGAGGAATTCTGTCCATGCCTGAGGTCGACTCCCCTTTGAACTTGTCTGCGCCCGCTGCTTCAATCACCTCTTCCAATGCCGCAATTCTCGTCATCGACGACGAAGCGGGCATTCGCGAGTCTCTCGAGGTGCTGCTGACGCTCGAAGGCTACTCGGTGCGCATGGCCGCCGACGGTGAGCAGGGACTGCGCATCCTCGAGCTGGAGAATTTCGACCTGGTGCTGCTCGACCTGGCGCTTCCGGGGCAGAGTGGACTTGACCTGCTGCCCCAGATCAAGGAACGCCAGCCCGAATTGCCGGTCATCATGATCACGGCCTATGGGACCGTCGACAATGTGGTCGAAGCGGTTCGCGCCGGAGCGGAGAACTTCGTTCAGAAGCCGTGGGATAACGAAAAACTCATGGCCGACATCCGCTCGGCCATCGCCCGCCACCGCGCCGAAGAAGAAAACCTTCAGCTGAAGCGCACCCTCAAACAGCGCTACAACTTCAACAACATCGTCGGCAAGAGCGAAACGATGCTGCGCGTATTTGA
>Ga0206867_1023_pt1 | contig 37424 bp, 29 predicted proteins | sample Alteio_BWOrgCont_37_FD_152905 | JGI IMG/M metagenome (GOLD analysis project Ga0206867, IMG submission 152905) | Enriched cells from forest soil in Barre Woods Harvard Forest LTER site, Petersham, Massachusetts, United States -... | ecosystem: Environmental > Terrestrial > Soil > Temperate forest >...
GACATTAATGGGAGGAATGGATAACGGCGATGATGAAAACGAGGTAAATGCATGGGGAAGCTCCCTCGACCGCACTGTAACAGGAGACGGGCGGCGGTTTGAAGATTTCTCAGGTTACATACGGTATTGCTTGGCTTCCGCTTTTCGGTGGTCAGCGGTCGTGGGGATCGCCTGAACGATTCAGGCGGTAGAGGATGCGGCGAAAAAGCCCCAGCATGCGCCGTGTGTCGAGCGCAGACGGCGCGAGGCGGCGCAGAAGCAGGCGAAGGTCGTGGCGATTGGCGGGCTGCATCACGCGAGGCGAGTAGCCGGCGGCAGTCATGGTCTCTTCAATGAGGCCACCGAGGCGATCGAGCGCGGAATTCGAAGCCGGCCCAACCTCCAACTCTCCGTGCCCCACCTTTTCGCTTTTTTCCTGGCGAAAGGGTGGGAGACCACGAATCCCACCGGCGTTGCTTTCATCGTCGCCGTGCACAACTCGCCGCGAGAGTTCATACAGGCACACCGCGGCTGCCTGGCCAAGGTCATCGAAGGTTGGCGTGGGTCGGTCGGGATTTCGATCAGCACGTTGCAATACGACAGATCGTCGCGCGTCAGGCCGTGTTTCTCGGGGCCGAAGACAAGCGCCATGCGTCCGGCGCCATCGAGTTGCTGGGCAAACCTCGGGCCTGCATCGGGCAAAGAGATCACCGGCTGTTCGGGCCTGCGGTGCGTAAGCGTCCCGGTCCCCGCGACGAAGGTGCACTCCGCAACCGCGTCGGCGAGGCACTCCGTGCATTTTGCGTTTTGAAGTAAATCTGGCGCACCGACGGCCGACCGGGCCTCCCGCCAGTGAGGCGCATAAGGAGCAGCCACACTGAGCCGCGAGAAGCCGAAGTTGGACATGGCGCGCGCGACGGCGCCGATATTGAGCGGATTACGCGGGGAGACGAGCACGATATCGATGCGGTCGCGTTGGGACTCGGTGAACAAGAACTGATTGTAGAGCGAGGCAAGCTTGAGTGAAATTGCTACACTCGGAGCAAGCATGGTCCCTGATACGCACTCGATTCAATCCGAAACGGAAGCCCTGTGCGCCACAGCGCGCTGGTGTTATAGCCGCGGGTGGGTTCCGGCGACCAGCGGCAACTTCAGCGTGCGGGATCGTGTGGCGGGGCAGATGTTGATTTCACCCAGCGGGTTCGACAAGGGCCTGATGACCACAGCCGACTTACTCGCCACCGACATGGATGGCTGTGCAGCGGACAGTGCGAAGAAGCCTTCGGCGGAGACCGCGCTCCATGTAGTAATTTATCGCGCGCGCCCGGAAGCCGGGGCGATTCTGCATGTGCATTCGATCTGGAACACGCTGCTGTCGGGTCGGTTTGCCGAGTCGGGCCATGTGCCTCTCAAGGGATACGAACTGTTGAAGGGCCTCAGCGGCGTAAGCACGCATGAGCACGAGGAGCGGGTGCCCATTCTCCGCAATTCGCAGGATTACGAACAACTGGCGGCCGAGTTGGTCGAGGCATTGCGAACGTATACCGACCCACACGGCGTGTTGTTGAGCCGGCATGGGCTATATACTTGGGGCAAATCGGTGGCCGAGGCGCGCCGCCACCTCGAGGCGCTGGAGTTTCTGTTCGAGGTCGAGGGGCGCCGGTTGACGAGTTGGCCACACGATTGAGGAGCACGCCATGGCTGTTCTTCGCTTCCCTGATAACGACGAAATGATTGAGAGGGAATCCGACATTCGGTCTGCTCTGGCTGGCATGGGCATAGACTACGAGCGCTGGAGCCTCGATCGCGTGCCGCCCGACAGCTCGGCTGACGCGGTGCTGGCGGCGTATGCCAACGAGGTCGACGAGATGAAATGCCGCGGTGGCTATGTCACCGCGGATGTGATCGATGTGAATCCGTCCACACCGAATCTCGATGCCATGCTGGCGCGCTTCGACAAGGAGCACACCCACGACGAGGACGAAGTTCGATTCATCCTTGCCGGGCGGGGGATTTTCTTTCTTCATCTGGGTGAGCTGGTCGTCTCGGTTGAAGTAGGCCCCGGCGACATGCTGCGCGTTCCGCGCGGCACCACACACTGGTTCACGCTCTGCGAAGACCACCGCATCCGCGCCATTCGCTGGTTTCAACAAACGTCCGGCTGGACGCCGCACTATACCGATTCGGGTGTGGACAAGGGTTATCAGCCGTTGTGCTTTGGGCCGGCGTATCTCGGCGCGCGCGCTGAGACGCGACTGACACTCGACCAAAACGCATGACCGGGAAGCGCCTCTACCTGCTCGATGTGGAAGGCACGGTTGCGCCGATTTCGCTCGTTTCCGAGCAGCTGTTTCCGTATGCGCGGGCGCATTTTGAGCCGTTCCTGAGGCAGAGAGTAGCCGAGGTCGAGCAGAAGGGGGATGTTATCAAGCCGGATGATTTCGGCGAAGGCAGCGTGCTCTGGGATCTGGCGATGCTGAGACGCGAGAACCGGGCCGAGTCGGATCCCGAGGCTCCTCAGATTTTGCCTGATTCTCTATCGGAACTCGGATTCATAGGCGATCCAGAATTGGCGTTCCTGAGCCCGGCCTTTGGAACCCCTCGCATTCTGCAATACATTTACTGGCTCATGGATCGTGATCGCAAATCGACCGCGCTGAAAAGCCTGCAAGGCAAGATCTGGAAGGCAGGGTTCGAAAGCGGGGAATTGAAGGGAACGCTATTTGAGGATGTGCCGGAAGCCCTCAAACGATGGTCGGCGGATGCCAGGGTTGCGATCTATTCGTCGGGTTCGGTCGAGGCCCAACAACTGCTATTTCGCCACTCAATTTTCGGCGATTTGACGGCGTATATTGCGAGTTATTTCGATACCAGAACAGGCGTGAAGACGGCCAGCGCGAGCTATGCGGCCATTGCGGCGGCCATGAACCTCCGTTCGGATGAAGCGCTGTTTCTTTCCGACGTCGTCCGCGAACTGGATGCGGCGCGCGAAGCCGGATGCGAGACAGGACTGGTGGTGCGGCCCGGCAACCAGCCGCTGGAAGATGCACATGGGCACAGCGTTGTTGAATCATTCGCTGGTTTGTAGGCTCTAATGATCGTGATCTGGACCAATCCAGCTGAACAGGCTTTGACTGAGCTGACTCGGGCGCCACTGGTGCGCTTCTCACTGCTGGCCCTGAGTTCCATTTTTTTTCTGGTCGACCCTTTCGCTGCGATCGGGTCGTTCCTGGCCATCACCGCGGGAGCGGACGCCACGCGGCGCAAGCGCATGGCACGCAAGGCTGCGTTGACGTGCTTCATCGTGCTGACGTCGTTTGCGCTTGCGGGGCAATTCATCTTTCGCATGTTCGGAATTACGCTGCCTGCGTTTGAGATTGCGGGCGGCCTGATCCTGCTGCTGATCGGAATCGACATGCTGCAGGCCAAGCGTTCGCCAACGCAGGAGGCCTCCGGAGACAAGGAAGAAGCTGCAGAGAAGGAAGATGCCGGTATCGTGCCGTTGGGTATTCCCATGCTGGCCGGCCCCGGCGCGATCTCGTCGGTGATGGTGCTGGTAGGCCAGGTGGTGCACATCTGGCAATGGCAAATGTTCGCGATCCTGGGCTCGATTGCCATCACCGCGCTGGCCAGCTATTGGGTGCTGGCCGGTGCGGACCGCGTGCGTAGTGTAATGGGGGAGACCGGCATACGCATCCTCGTGCGCATCATGGGGTTGTTGCTGGTTGCGCTGGCCATGCAGTTCTTTGTGAACGGGCTTACCGACCTTGGGGTCATCGCGAAGCAGGGGTGAGCTCGTGCCTGATCACCCTTCTGTCAGAAAGAAAGACCCAGCGGGGAGCAGGCACGATACGGAAAGAGCCTCGTGCCAATGGGCGATTCCCACAGAAGGACGGGCTTTCCCACAAGAGTGTGGCTTGCGTTAAAGCCAGGCGATTGTTATTCTCGTGAAGTTGCGGTCAGGCGGCAGACGCAAGACCGGCCGCAAGTTGCAAGCGAGGGTAGCTTGTGCTACTCTTAAAAAGTTGCAGATGAGCGATGGAGCCTCCCGGTGGCCGTTAGGCCTGCCCGATGAGGGAAGTGGGCAGCTGGTTCGTAGGGTCAGGTGAAGGAAAGCACGATCCCTGAGCCCCTGTAGGGAATCCCGCAGAGAACAAGCCATTGCATGACCCGAGAGTTAATCTCTCGCGAGCCCTAGTGGCTCGGGTAGATACTGGTCGCTATTTGATATTTTGCGCTGTGCGAAGTTGCTGATCCGGACGGACTTGCAAGCCAACCGTTTCGAGCTCAAGGCATTCGAGGAACGACCGCCAACAACCAGTTTGGACGGCCTATGAATGTACACGATGAGTGCGAAAATCTGGTTGACATAGAGCAAGAAGTTCGATAGGTTTAGAAAGTTCGCGCAAAAACGCCGGCAGTCGCAATCAGATGCGGTTTTCGGTGAGCGCAACAAGTTCGAGGACACCTTGGCGTAACAGCCCGGGCCTCGATCCAAAAGGGCGCCGCTCAGGCGGAGGCTCTCACGGATCTTTGACAATTAGGTTGAATATGCCAGTTATGAGAACAGATCAGGTTTGGTTTGATCATTCTCACAAGTAAGGTTCCCTGCGCCCCAGTCGAGAGATTGAGAGCGCGGGAACAGTCGACCCGCGTCTGACCTCCGTCAGAGACGGGTTGACATCAGGTTTCAAACGAGAGTTTGATCCTGGCTCAGAATCAACGCTGGCGGCGTGCCTAACACATGCAAGTCGAACGAGAAAGTGGTAGCAATACCATGAGTAAAGTGGCGCACGGGTGAGTAACACGTGACTAACCTACCCTTGAGTGGGGGATAACTGAGGGAAACCTTAGCTAATACCGCATAATACCCACGGGTCAAAGGAGCAATTCGCTCGAGGAGGGGGTCGCGGCCGATTAGTTAGTTGGCGGGGTAATGGCCCACCAAGACGATGATCGGTATCCGGCCTGAGAGGGCGCACGGACACACTGGAACTGAAACACGGTCCAGACTCCTACGGGAGGCAGCAGTGGGGAATTTTGCGCAATGGGGGAAACCCTGACGCAGCAACGCCGCGTGGAGGATGAAGTCCTTCGGGACGTAAACTCCTTTCGATCGGGACGATTATGACGGTACCGGAAGAAGAAGCCCCGGCTAACTTCGTGCCAGCAGCCGCGGTAATACGAGGGGGGCGAGCGTTGTTCGGAATTATTGGGCGTAAAGGGTGCGTAGGCGGTTTGGTAAGTCTGATGTGAAATCTATGGGCTCAACTCATAGTCTGCATCGGAAACTGCCGGGCTTGAGTGTGGGAGAGGTGAGTGGAATTTCCGGTGTAGCGGTGAAATGCGTAGATATCGGAAGGAACACCTGTGGCGAAAGCGGCTCACTGGACCACAACTGACGCTGATGCACGAAAGCTAGGGGAGCAAACAGGATTAGATACCCTGGTAGTCCTAGCCCTAAACGATGACTGCTTGGTGTGACGGGTACCCAATCCCGCCGTGCCGTAGCTAACGCGTTAAGCAGTCCGCCTGGGGAGTACGGTCGCAAGGCTGAAACTCAAAGGAATTGACGGGGGCCCGCACAAGCGGTGGAGCATGTGGTTTAATTCGACGCAACGCGAAGAACCTTACCTGGGCTCGAAATGTTATGGACCGGGGTGGAAACATCCCTTCCCCGCAAGGGGCCGTAATATAGGTGCTGCATGGCTGTCGTCAGCTCGTGTCGTGAGATGTTGGGTTAAGTCCCGCAACGAGCGCAACCCTTACCCCCAGTTGCCATCATTTAGTTGGGCACTCTGGTGGAACCGCCTCGGATAACGGGGAGGAAGGTGGGGATGACGTCAAGTCCTCATGGCCTTTATGTCCAGGGCTACACACGTGCTACAATGGCCGGTACAAACCGTCGCAAACCCGTGAGGGGGAGCTAATCGGAAAAAGCCGGCCTCAGTTCGGATCGTAGTCTGCAACTCGACTACGTGAAGCTGGAATCGCTAGTAATCGCGGATCAGAACGCCGCGGTGAATACGTTCCCGGGCCTTGTACACACCGCCCGTCACATCACGAAAGTGGGTTGCACTAGAAGTCGGTGGGCCAACCGCAAGGGGGCAGCCGCCCAAGGTGTAATTCATGATTGGGGTGAAGTCGTAACAAGGTAGCCGTAGGAGAACCTGCGGCTGGATCACCTCCTTTCTAAAAGAGAACCGGATGGCATTGCATTCCTTCCGCGATAGCGGACTATACCCCTGATGTGCGAGTCAAATCGCGGGTCAGACCGTAGCGAGTGCATTGTCCATCTACCCCGCAAGCGCCGTCCCTGACGGCAGGCGCGGGAGTCCTGATACAAGCCTTCTTTGCTTGATCTGGATCTGATAATGGTCACGGGCGGCGTAGCTGCCCAGCATGTTCAACCTAGTCCTCGAAACCCTTTAGCAATGAATGAGAGTATCTGAGAGCCGCCGGGCTTATCCTCGGCGGGGGAGCCGGCCAGCTTAGTTTCAAGCCTCGGGCCTGTAGCTCAGTTGGTTAGAGCGCACCCCTGATAAGGGTGAGGTCGGTAGTTCGACTCTACCCAGGCCCACCATCTCAGCCGCGGTTCCGTAGTGGGGCTGTAGCTCAGCTGGGAGAGCACCTGCTTTGCAAGCAGGGGGTCACCGGTTCGATCCCGGTCAGCTCCACCAGAACTCATTCACTGCTTCCAGATTGGCGTCTCCTTTGTCTAGGACGAGGCTTCAATCTGGAAGCAGGCCGTTTCCGTCTTTCGAGACGGTTTTGGCAGGTTTCACAGCCTCAGGGCTGGTCCTCTTCGGCGAAAGAAGAGGATTTGATGTTTGACAACGAAATTGATTGGGTAACGCGTTTAGAAGCGTTGCCGCTGCTTTGAACCGCCGTGAGGCGGATGAAGGCGGCGTCAGCAAAATCTAAACACGTATACATACAAGGCCGAGCACAAGCAATCGAGTTAGTGCAAGTTACTGACTCGGGCAAGTGTTCAAGTAAGAAGAGTGTCTTTAGGAGTTGTGACTTGTGCAGCGCGTGAGCGCAAGCGAGTTACTCTCAAGGCGGATAATTTAGGTTATCTCTGATCAGGACCGCAGTGATGCGGCTCCCTGCGCTGGAGTTAATTCTATGGTCAAGCTACTAAGGGCGCACGGTGGATGCCTTGGCAGAGACAGGCGATGAAGGACGTGGCAAGCTGCGATAAGCTTCGGTAAGCCGCACACAGGCGTTATAACCGGAGATCTCCGAATGGGGCAACCCTCCTAGGCAAACCCTAGGAACTACCCGCTGAATACATAGGCGGGATAGAGCGAACTCAGGGAAGTGAACCATCTCAGTACCTGAAGGAAAAGAAAGAAACCTCGATTCCGATAGTAGTGGCGAGCGAACTCGGAAGAGCCCAAACCCGTAGCATTTCGGTGTTTCGGGGGTTGTAGGGTCCGCAACAGTAGAGTTACCAATCTGGCTGCTAGCCGAATCTTCTGGAAGGGAGATCCATAGAGCGTGACAGACGCGTAGGCGAAAGTAGTCCAGACTCGAAGCGGATACCTGAGTAAGGCGGGGCACGTGAAACCCTGCTTGAATCCACGGGGACCATCCCGTAAGGCTAAATACTAGTCTCTGACCGATAGTGAACCAGTACCGTGAGGGAAAGGCGAAAAGAACCCCGTCGAGGGGAGTGCAAAGTACCTGAAACCGTGTGCCTACAAGCAGTGGGAGGGCTATGCTCCGCAAGGAGAATGCCTGACCGCGTGCCTATTGCATAATGAGCCGGCTAGTTATTCTTGTCAGCAAGGTTAAGCGTAAGCGAGCCGAAGCGAAAGCGAGTCTGAACAGGGCGTTCAGTTGGCAGGAATAGACGCGAAGCGGGATGATCTACCCATGGCCAGGTTGAAGGTGGGGTAACACCCACTGGAGGACCGAACCGGTGTTTGTTGAAAAAAGCTCGGATGAGCTGTGGGTAGGGGTGAAAGGCTAATCAAATTCCGTGATAGCTCGTTCTCTCCGAAATAGCTTTAGGGCTAGCCTCGGACGAATTGCGTTGGTGGTAGAGAGATGGATGGACTAGGGGGCTTTCCGGCTTACTGAATCCAACCAAACTGCGAATGCCAGCGACAACATATCCGGGAGTCAGACGGTGGGGGCTAAGCCTCATCGTCGAGAGGGAAACAGCCCAGACCGCCTGCTAAGGTCCCCAAGTTACAGTTAAGTGGGAAAGGAAGTCGGAACGCTCAGACAGCCAGGAGGTTGGCTTAGAAGCAGCCATCCTTTAAAGAAAGCGTAATAGCTCACTGGTCAAGCGGTCCGGTGCCGACAATACAACGGGGCTAAAACTGTACACCGAAGCAGCGGATGCACACCTTTCAGGTGTGCGTGGTAGGAGAGCATTCTCAACAGCATTGAAGCCAGACTGAGAAGACTGGTGGAGCGTTGCGAAGAGACCCTGCCGGCATAAGTAGCGATAACGGAGGTGAGAACCCTCCGCGCCGAAAGTCTAAGGTTTCCTGAGGAAGGTTAATCCGCTCAGGGTTAGGCGGTCCCTAAGTCGAGGCCGAGAGGCGTAGACGATGGACAGACGGTTAATATTCCGTTCCTCCCAAGGTTCGTTTGACGATGGGGTGACGCAGAAGGATAAGCATGCCGCACTATGGCTAGGCGGTTGCTGCACGTAAGCTGGATCCGATAGGCAAATCCGTCGGGTCTTAACGGTGAGGTGCAGCGGAGTCCCGTATGGGGCATAAGTTGCCGATTCCACGCTGCCAAGAAAATCCTCTAAGGAGAACTGCGGGAACCGTACCCCAAACCGACACAGGTAGACGAGGAGAATATCCAAAGGCGCTCGAGTGAAAGCTCGTTAAGGAACTCGGCAAATTGGCTCCGTAACTTCGGGAGAAGGAGCGCCCACGCAAGTGGGCCGCAGTGAAGCGCGTACGGCGACTGTTTAACAAAAACACAGGTCTCTGCTAAGTCGAAAACGACGTATAGGGGCTGACGCCTGCCCGGTGCCGGAAGGTTAAAAGGAGAGGTTAGCGCAAGCGAAGCTTTGAATTGAAGCCCCGGTGAACGGCGGCCGTAACTATAACGGTCCTAAGGTAGCGAAATTCCTTGTCGGGTAAGTTCCGACCTGCACGAATGGCGTAACGATCGTACGACTGTCTTAACGAGTTGCTCGGCGAACTTGTAGTACCGGTGAAGATGCCGGTTACCCGCAGCTAGACGGAAAGACCCCGTGCACCTTTACTACACCTTAACTATGAGTTATGGTACTTGCTGCGCAGGATAGGTGGGAGGCTTTGATACCAGGTTCTCGGACTTGGTGGAGCCAATGGTGAGATACCACCCTGCGAGTGCTGTGATTCTAACCTCCTCCCGTGATCCGGGAGAGGGACATAGTTAGGCGGGTAGTTTGACTGGGGCGGTCGCCTCCTAAATTGTAACGGAGGCGCGCGAAGCTACTCTCAGACTGTTTGGAAATCAGTCGTCGAGTGCAAAGGCATAAGAGTGGTTAACTGTGAGACCTACAAGTCGAGCAGGTGCGAAAGCAGGCCTTAGTGATCCGGTGGTTCTGTATGGAAGGGCCATCGCTCAACGGATAAAAGGTACGCCGGGGATAACAGGCTGATCAATGCCAAGAGTTCATATCGACGCATTGGTTTGGCACCTCGATGTCGGCTCATCGCATCCTGGAGCTGTAGAAGGTTCCAAGGGTTAGGCTGTTCGCCTATTAAAGCGGTACGTGAGCTGGGTTCAGAACGTCGCGAGACAGTTCGGTCCCTATCTGCTGTGGGCGTAGGAGATTTGCGGGGGGCTGTCCTTAGTACGAGAGGACCGGGATGGACGAACCTCTTGTGTTCCAGTTGTCCTGCCAAGGGCACGGCTGGGTAGCGAAGTTCGGTTGTGATAACCGCTGAATGCATATAAGCGGGAAGCACGCCCCAAGATGAGATCTCCCTGAAGGGCCCAGGAAGACGACCTGGTTGATAGGCTGGAGGTAGAAGCGCAGTGATGCGTGTAGCTTACCAGTACTAATCGCCCGTTCGGCTTGTCCATAGAATTAACTCCGCGCAGTAAAGCGGACACGATTCTTACAAGCCTTGTACCAACTCAATCAATTTCGTGTCATTCAGCTCTGAGCTGAGCAAAAGTTTTGGCGCCAGATTGCAGTCCGCGTTCCTACCCAGATCCGGGTGAAAGCCATCCGAGACCACGAGTAGACGCCGCGGCAGGCTGCGGGCAACCACCCGCCAAGCGCCATTCAGGTTTGCCGGTGACCATACCGCGAGGGATCACCCGTTCCCATCCCGAACACGGAAGTTAAGCCTCGCTGGGCCGATGGTACTGCACGGGCAACTGTGTGGGAGATTAGGTGATCGCCGGCAATATTTTTGAAGCAAAAAGGCCATCCGAAAGGATGGCCTTTTCGCGTTTAAGGCTGGATCGCAAACGGGCGGCCTTGGTTCTGATTGCATCCCGGCCCAAAGACGAACGATCCGACGTTTAGTACGATTGGCCTCTATTTGCCATCGCGGAAGACTAGCTTCACGAGGCAATCCGGAGCGAATCTAGCTCGGGAATTGGCTGGAGTCATCGAAAAACATCTATGAGGAGTGCGAATAGAATTTGTGCACTGCACGGGCAACTGTGTGGGAGTTTAGTGATCGCCGGCCTTCGCATCCGTGGCCGGTTCCTGCTGATGCCTGGCGCACTCTTGGACCGATTATCTCCGCCTGCTGTGCAACTTGATATCGGGACTTACAAAGAAAGTATAAATATCCTCACTGAAGTCGATGCCAGTGTCCAGGCCTTCAACATGACAGCCAGCCGGCACAACGACCGCCACTCTGTGGTTGTTGAGTTTGGAGGCAAAGAGGATTTCAACATCTTTCGGTGTCATTCTTTGCACATCAAAGAGCGCGATCAGTTTCTCGTGTGAGTCGGGCAGTTTCAGGAATTTGTCTTTCTTCTGGGCTCGCCACGCGGGCGACATCTGGGACTTGCCATCTTTCCGCTGGCCCAGATGCTTGACAAGGCCAACTCCGAGAGCGCTGCCACGAGATACTTCGATGATCCAGAGAGTTCGCTGCTTATCGACAGCAAAGATGTCGATACCGTGACCTGACTCGTTGAACTGTCCCGGTATTGTGGCGTCCATCTGGGGCAAATCGGATCCCATATGGTTCGTAAAAAAGTGCGGATAGTCAACGAGGCGATCACGCACATAGCCTTCCAGCCTGTCGTCCGATCCCCATTTTCTCCCAGCATCAGTGCCCATATGATTCCCCTTTTGAACGAGGCGCCGATCGATGGCCGGTCTTCGTTCGGCAATTCGGCTCGATATAATCTGCGTGGTTCTGAAATAAATGAGGCCACGCCCGGAGGCATGGCCACATTTATTTCAGGGATTGGGTTTGATCAGTCGGCCACTGCCGGGACGGGCTGCGAGTTGATTGAGCCGGTTGCGGTTGCTGCCCCGGTGCCAAGCGCAGCCAACAGCTTCGCGCCGATTGGAGTGCCCTTTCCCGTGCAGGCATCCCATCCAGGACCGGCGGAGAACGCACCATTGTTGCCCTGGGTAATGTCGCGCAGCCCGTTGGGCGGCGTGATCGCGTACAGCGCGGGGTTCACGAAGCCCAGCCGCCGGCCCAGTTTCTGGATCATTAGGACCACCAGGCCAGCCCAGAGCGGCGCGACCGCGCTGGTGCCACCCACGACAAAGCTTTGCCCATCGACAAGGACGTTGTAACCCGTCTCGGGATCCGCATCTCCAGCGACGTCGGGAACGCCGCGCATCGTCTGAGCGACAGCTCCTGTCTGCCATGTCGGGCGGGCGAAGACAGTGCTGAAGCCCCCGCCTCCTGCTCCACCCTGGGCTCCGTCATTCCACACCACTTCGGCGGCAATCGTGCCACCCGCGGCGGTAAGGCGGGTTCCACCAGTACCCAGGACATGTGGCGATGAGGCCGGAAAGTCGACATGGTTCTGGCCATCTGTCACCCCGTCGCCCGACCCGCTGTCGCCGGAGGCAACGGTAATCGTAATGCCGAGAAGCGCCGCCTCCTGGGCTACCTGGTCAAAGTTCTGCATGGATTGGGCGGTCCAGCCATTCTCCGGCCCGCCCCAGCTGATGGAGACGGCACAGGGCTTCCGGAGCTGATCATGGATCGCGGTGCTGAGTGCGTCCTGAAATCCTTGGGATGTGTTGGGGGCGAAGTAAACCGCGATGGTTATGCCGGGCGCCACAGCTCCCGCTACCTCGATGTCGAGCATCACCTCCCCGTCGGCGCTTTGTGCGGTAGAGGGATGATTGCGGCCGTGATCGACCGAAATAGACTTCATGCTGGGTGCCGGTAGCCCCAGGCCTTTGAAGTACTTGGTGATATCCGCGGGACGGTAGCCGCCACCCAACTCGATCAGGCCGATGGTCTGTCCGGCAGGATTCGAGCCCTCGGGAAAGCCGTAGAGTTTGCCGACCTGGGGCGGATCGAAGGAGAGGCTGGATGCGCGCGCGCCAAAGACGCCGTTTGGTGCGTGATACCGGAAGTGCGGACGTGCAACCGGCCGGTCATCGAGCCCGAAGACTCCTGAGACCAGTGAGGCATATTCTTCCGGCATCTGCAAAGGTCCGGTATGGCCGCGATAGGTGCCGTCGGGGTGTTCGAATTCATTCAATTCGACGCCGAAGGCCTTTTCCATCGCCGCCGCGGTTCCCGCCAGGGTCACGGTGCGGCGCAGCACTTCGTCGCCCCGCTCGAGTACCTGGAGATTGTTTTCCTTGGCAAACTGACGAATCTTGTCCACGGCTGCGGGATCCGCACCGTAAGTCCGCGCAAAATCCGAATGGGTGATGTGCTGGCGAATCTCGGTTGCCTCAGGCAATGGTTGGCGATGCTTGAGGATGACGGAAACTTCGATGAGTTGATCAGGGTCGGTCGGACCGACGGTACGAACCCCGGCAAGAGCAAGATGTTCGGTACCGGCAAGGGGAACCCGTTTGGAATCGGACATGACACGCTCTCCTTTTGAAGTGGGCTGAATTGAAAAATGTCCCGCGAAACTATGGTTGGGCGAACAGCCCAAGCGTTTCTCGACCCGAGAAGAAACCTGCGCCCATCTCTCTAATCCGGGCGCGTAAGACACTTCAACGAATTGACAAGTAACCAGGACAGATTCCGGAGACGAAAGAGAGGCCCTTGTCTTCCCGGAACTCGTTCTACCGCGGGAAGATAAATTTCCGAGGAGAATTCCCTTCGCCCGAGCCGCTCAGGCCGATTTCGGGCGCCAGGCAAATGATTTGTGGAGAAGAACGAGGTCTACGCGCAACGTTGATCACTATACTCCAAAAAACGGCTGTGTTCCGGGTCGGCTCAGCGTGTCACCAGGCCAACGCCCATCATTTTCCGGTTCCCTTAGTCAGGGTCACAATCCGGTCCACGCCGGGCAAGGTGAACTTCTCCACCTTGCCGTCGGGCCAGTGCACTTCGATCGCGTCCACTGTCGTCGTTTGGCCGAGGCCGAAGTGCGGCCGGGGATCATTCGATGACAGGTAACTGCCGCCGCTGATAACATCCTGGCGCTGCTTCAGGCCATTGGCGGTAACATACACCGTGGCGCCCACAGCATCACGCGGCCCTTTGTCATCACCCACGCCGGGGGGTGCGGACGATCCCGCGAGCTTCAGTTCCAACCAGTGATTTTTGTCCTGGTTCACATTGCGGAGCAGAACCGGATGCCCATCCATAACGTTGATCACCGCATCCAGCTTGCCGTCATTGAAAAGGTCGCCCACGGCCATTCCCCGTCCGGCAATAACGACGGCCAGCCCCGTTCCCTCGACCGCAGGAACGGGTTCGAATCGTTTGCCTTCGATGTTGCGGAACAGCATGGGCCGCTGCTTCCAACTCGTGCCCCACGGGTATCTGTCGGCCTCGGGATACACGTGCCCATCCGACATGAGCAGGTCCTTCCAGCCATCGTTGTCGTAGTCGATAAAGGCGTCGCCCCAGCTGAGGAATGGAACCGAGATCTCAGCAATGCCCATGTGATAGCTGATGTCTGTCAGGTTGGCGTCGCCCTCGTTGTGGTAGAGCGGCTTGTAGTCGTCGGAAAATGTGGTATCGAAAACATCGAGCATGCCATTGTTCTCGTAGTCGCCGACCGCAATGCCCATCGAGGCCGTCTCGCGGCCAGCCTCGTTGAGCGCGAAGCCCGAGGCGTAGCTGACATCCTCGAACGTACCGTCGCCCTTGTTGAGATAGAGATAATTGGGCGTGGAGTCGTTGCCTACCAGCAGGTCGGGCTTGCCATCGTTGTTGATGTCCGCGAACACCGCGCCCAGGCCGTAGTATCCAGGCTTGTCGGCCACGCCCGCTTTCTCGCTCACATCGGTGAACGTGCCATCGCCGTTATTGTGAAACAGGTGATCTCCCTCGCCCTTGAGGCCGCGCGGGCCGCAACTCACTTTTTCGCCGCGAAATGTGCAGAAAGCATTGGGAACGCCGCTTTCCCCCGCGGTGGGCAGGTGGCTCCGGTCGTAGTGCAGGTACCCGGCGACAAACAAATCGAGACGTCCATCGCCATCATAGTCGCCCCAGGTGGCGCCGGTGTGCCATGCGGCAGGATCGTCCAGCGCCACGCCCGCCTTGTCGGCCACATCGGTAAATGTCCCATTGTGATTATTGTGGTAAAGGCGGTTCTTTCCCCAGTTGGAGACGAAGATATCGGGCCAGCCGTCGTTGTCATAATCGGCAATGGCTACGCCGAAGCCCCAGCGATCGTTGGTTACGCCGGCCTTGGCCGCCACGTCGGTAAACGTTCCGTCATGGTTGTTATGAAACAGCGCGGCATGGGGCGGAGTTTCCTTGCCGTCGAGGGCGTTGAACGTCGAGCCGTTCACGATATAGATATCAAGCCATCCATCGTTGTCATAGTCGATCAGTCCCACGCCTGAGCCCTTTGTCTCCACGATGTAGGTTTTCGCGGGTGTGCCCATTTTGTGTGTCCATTTCGTCAGTCCGGCTTTCTCTGAAGCGTCTTCAAAGACAATTGGGCCGCTCTTCACAAATCCGCCAGCGGTGATGGGGCGGTGTTGCTCGTCCATCTGCAGGGGATGAGGAGAGTCGGTTTCCTTGCCTCCCGTCGCTTGCACACCCTCGCTCGATTTCGCCGCCTCCGGCGAGGAAGTCGCTTGTTCCGCTCCGTTTTGTTCGATGGAGATTGCTGGAATTGCCGCCGCTAGAAGTCCCCATGCGGCAACTGTACAAATAGCCTTGAACATGGCTGCCAGTATACGAGGCTGCCCGCTGCCAAGTCTCGACCGAAGGATGGAGGAGAATACGAGGGCCCTTCTATGATGAGGTCTTAGGGCATGGAGCTCGCAGGCGCGGATCCAGACTGCGCGCTCTGCACCTGCCATCCGTTGCTGGTCTTGATCACGGTCGCCGTTGCCATCTGTTCGCCCGACGTCTGTTGCGCCAGTTTCGGGAAGGCGGTCTTCATCTCCGCGGAATTGGCCCAGGGCTGAGGCGTGCTCGCGCCCAGGTGATAGGTCACGTTGTAGCGCGTCTCGCTGTCGTCGGTAGGTGTGTAACCGTCGATCGAGGTCACCTCAGGGTGTCCATAGCAGAAGTTGCCATAACCAGGTTGTGAAGGGTCGGCGGTCCACAGCGGGCGACCTTGGTCGGACAAGTCATAATCATTCACCTGCTTGGACCCGATGAGGAAACGCTTCTTCTCTTCCGGTTTGCGCGTCAGAAGTCCGGCATCGGTCAAGGCGTCGAAGGATTTTGTCTGCTCGTCGTTTGACGTATCGGCCTGCACAGGGAACTTCACCGGCGTGGGCCACAAGCAGTCCTGACGGCCGCTGTAATAGTTGTCCAATGCGGATTTAAAGGCCATCTTGTCAATCGTGTTTTTCTTGCACCCGATCGTAAGGAGGAACATCCACGCCATGACCAACGCCAGGATCCGGGTTGCGCGCATTCTAAATTCTCCTCCAGCATTTGGATGCAAAGACGGGGCGCGGTGCAAATCCAAAGTTTGCAAATGAAGATCGCTTTGAAGACCGCTATGCGCCGTCTCTGCAGAAGGGGGATCATCATTGGTCCCGTGTGCCGGTTTTGCCGCCGCCGGTTATGGAAAACTGGACATGATTGCCATTGGCAAGATCTGTAATCCGGGCTTCGTTCAAGACATCGAGCAACGCCCCCTGGGCTTTGACCCAAACCGGATGCGCGGGACACCACAATCTCCGCGGGCACCCGTGGTCGTTTCCCAGGCACACGTTGAGGTTCATGGGCCCGTCGATCGCTTCAATCACTTCCCGCATCGATGCCTGGCGGCCGGGCGCGGACATTTGAAAGCCCCCGGATGGTCCTCGCTGCGATGTAACTAGGCGGCCGCGCGTCAAACTCTGCAGGACCTTGGAGAGAAAGCTGTCCGGAGCTCCTGTCGCCCCAGCGAGCAAGGGTAGGGACACGCGCGTGCCGCTTGGGCTTTTGGCCAGATGAATCATGACCCGGACGGCGTAATCAGCTGCGCGCGTTAGTTGCATCGATGAATGGCATCTTTCCATCGTTGGCCTCATAAACTCGAAGACCTCGCCGACGCGCATGGTGCGCGCAGGGGAGGATCGAATGGCGAGTGTAACGGGAGTGCGTCACCTGTCTACGTGTTGGCCATCACTGACCCTGAGTCGGCTCCAGCGATAATCTTCGCTTTCCAAAATGAATATTGGAGAGCAACAGTCCAAATTATTCCGCGATCGCTGCGCTTCCCATGGCCATCTCCGGTGCAGTCCGGCCTAGCCAGACCGCACCGGTGTGCCCCTGACGGCGCACGCCCCGCACGGATCTGTCGAACTCCTCAGCCGCAGAGCGAAAGGAAATCAGTCCATCGTTATGCAAGCATTTCCCGCTGTCGATCCCATTCCCTTGCCGGCCCCGATATGGTTGTTCAGACTTCTCCATATCGTCACACTGGCGCTCCGCTTCGTTGCCGTTGAGATGCTGCTGGGCGGGTTGTTGCTGGCGGTCGTGTTTAGCCTCTTCCAGGGTTCGCCGGGGTCGCTGATCGTCGCGCGCGCGTTGGCCCGCCGGTTGACCGTGGTGATGACCTACGTGATCAACCTGGGCGTTCCGCCGCTCTTGTTCGCGCAAGTGCTCTACGGGCGCGCGCTGTATACGAGTAGCGTATTGATCGGGGCGTATTGGATCACGATCATTCTTCTGCTCACGGTCACCTACTGGCTCCTTTACCAGTTCAGCGGCGGTCTTGAGGCGGGCCGTTCGGCATGGTGGGTGGGCTTGAGCGCGTGGGTGCTGGCCGGCTTTATCGCCCGCCTGCTCTCCACCAACATGACTCTGATGCTTCGGCCGGAAATCTGGCGGCAGATGTACTCGGCCTCCGTCGCCGGTGTGTATCTGCCCTCGGGCGATCCGACTCTCACGCCACGCTGGTTGCTGATGATGACCGGCGGCCTGTTCATCACCGGCTTGTGGCTGGTCTACCTCGCGGGACGTAGCACTTTTGCTACTGAAGAAAAGAGATTCGCCGGCCGAGTGGGCGGAATCATTGCCGTGATCTTCGGAGCGGCCCATCTGCTTACCGGCGTCTGGGCCGCCAATGTGCAGCCGGCCGCAGTCAAGGTCGGTCTGCTCTCGCACCCCCTCTATAAATTCGCCGGGCTCGCCGGCTACGGCTGGATGGCTCTCGTCGTGGTCGCCGTGCTGCTCGGCGCGATCGCTGGCTTTGGCAGGATTACGGCCGGCTGGCTTGGATGGTCGGGCGCCCTGATCGCTCTCCTGGTAGAGATCACCCTAACCGTCTATCGCGACGGCGTACGTGACCTGACGCTCCTCAGCAAAGGGTTCGATGTATGGGATCGGATCGTAGTCACCAACTGGAGCGTGGTCGGTCTCTTCCTGGTCCTCTTTGTTGCCGGCCTGGGAGTCGTCGGCTGGCTTGTATCGGTTGTCGCTCGCGCGCAGAAACCCATGGAGGGAGCCGCTCAATGACAGCCAACATCGTCCTCGAAGAAGCGAACGTCACGCCTGGCCTCGAAGAGCCCGGCGAAACAAGGACGCGCCGCGCTTTCCTGGTGGCGGCAGGCGCCGCCGGCCTGTGCTACACCGCGGCTCTTGGCTATCCAATTTATCGCTACCTTGCTTCGCCGGCGGAGATGGCCTCGAACGCCACGGCCATCACCGAAGTCGCGCTGAAGGACGTGCAAAAACTTCCCGTCGGCTCGGTGCTCATGTTCAAGCTCGGCACCGCTCCGGCGATGCTGATTCATCACCAGGACGGCTCATGGGTGGCGCTTAGCGCGGTTTGCACGCACCTCGGCTGCACGGTGCAATATGAGCCGCAGGCCAACCGCATTCACTGCGCCTGCCACGGCGGCGTCTACGATCCCCGCACCGGGGCCAATGTCAGCGGCCCGCCGCCAAAACCGCTCAAAGTCTTCAAAGTGGCTGTCGGCGACACCGGTGTTGAAGTCTCGCGCTCCTGAGCTACTGCTCACTACGCACTGTCCACTGTTCACTGTTTTAAGGATCGCTTCATGACGACAAAATCCCTCACGAACTCGGTTTATGGTTGGGTCGATGAACGCCTGGGCCTTTCAGACTTAGCCGCCTTCGCGCGACACAAGACAGTGCCCTCCCACGCTCAGTCTTTCTGGTACTACTGGGGCGGCATTTCGCTGTTCTTGTTTATTGTCCAGTGTTTCACGGGCATCCTGCTGCTGGTCTACTACCGGCCCGGCGCGGATGCATATGAGTCTGTCCGCCAGATCACGTTCGTGATGCACTTCGGCTGGCTCATCCGTTCGGCGCACTCGTGGTCGGCCAACTTGATGCTGTTCGCTGTCTTCGTGCACATGTTCTCGGTCTTCTTCATGAAGGCCTACCGCAAGCCGCGCGAGTTTGGTTGGCTGAGCGGCATGGCATTGCTGGCTCTGGCGACAGTCTTCGGTTTCTCCGGCTACCTGCTGCCGATGGATGAACTCAGCTATTTCGCCACCAAGGTGGGTCTTCAGATTCCGGCGGCGGTTCCGTTCATTGGTCCCGCAATTGCCACCATCTGCGCGGCGGTCCTGACGTCCGCGAGTTTACGGCGCAGCGTTTCTTCGCCCTGCACGTCGTGGTCCTTCCTGCGGTCTTCCTGCCGCTTCTTGGCTTCCACCTGTGGCTCGTCCAGCGCCACGGCAACGCAATTCCGCCCAGCGAAGAAAGCAAGCCCGCAATCGAGCGCAAGAGCATCCCCTTCATGCCGGGGTTTCTGCGCAAGGACCTGGCCAGGTGGCTAATCTCACTCAACATTCTTGCCCTGCTGGCCTCGGTGTTTCCATGGACGCTGGGCAAACAGGCCGATTCCCTGACGCCCGCCCCAGTGGGGATTCATCCTGAGTGGTACTTCATGAGCCCTTTCGAAATGCTGAAGATTCTTGGCAACTGGCTTCCCGGCGAAGCCGGCGAAATCGCAGGCCTGCTTTTGTTCACGATCGGTATCGTGCTCTGGATTCTGATTCCGTTTTATGACGTCAAGAACGACGGGGGCCGACGTGCCCGCATCTGGTTTGCCATCGGTCTCACCCACCCAGAGGCCACCAGCACGCTCATCCATAATTTCGTCTTCGGCTGGGCGATCGAGTGGGTTTTCTTCATGGTCGAACTCACCACGATCGCGGTCTATTACTACACATGGAACCGCGTCGACCCCAAGCTGCACTTGACTGTTGGCTGGATTTACTCGGTCGCTTCGGTCTGCACGCTCATCATAATCAACGGCATTCTAACCTTCATGCTGACTCCGGGTGATACGTGGATCGCAGTGGCCGGGACGGGCCACGAAGCCAGCAAATTCTGGAACGCCTTCTTCAATCCCACCTACTGGCCCAGCCTGCTGCTGCGGACGGGCGTGTGTACGTCGCTGGCCGGCATCTGGCGCTGATCACCTCCAGCCGCATCAACGGCGACAGTCAGCCCGCACTCAAGACCAGCCTGGTGAAGTGGAGCGTCAAGTGGCTCGTTGCGTCGTTCGTCGCAACGCCATTCCTGCTGGTGTGGTATCTCTTCATGGTTCCCCAGTCGCAGAGGGCCCTGCTCACGTTGGGGATCGACACCATCGGGACGGGTACGTTCTCCACGGTCACGCGCATCGCGCTCATCATCATCGTTACCTCGGCGACCATCATCGGAGTGGCCTACTTTCTCGCCTTTCGGAACCCCGTCGATTTCAATCTCTCCCACGCTGTCAGCGTTCTTCTGCTGGCGCTGATCGCAACCGGCTCCGGCGAATATGCGCGCGAGATGCTCCGCAAGCCCTATGTCATCGGACGCTGGATGTACTCCAACGGAACCCGGGTGACGTATATCAACCAGATCAATACGGAAGGGTATCTGGCCCATTCTCAGTGGACCTGGAATGGCGATGGTACCGCCACTCCGTCAAGCTACTCGCGCGGCGAAGCTATCTTTCGCGGCGAGTGCGGCTCGTGCCACACGCTCTCCGGATATCGGCCGCTCAAGCAACTCCTCGAAGGCCGGGACCTCGCCAACATCCACAGCTTTATCGTCATGCTTCACGAGTACAAGGCGGACTCGCCCTACCACAAGTTCATGCCGCCTATGGCAGGCACGGCGCAGGATATCGACGATCTGACTAATTACCTGAATGCCCAGGTCAATCCACCAGCGCCAGACAAGAAGAAGCCGGTCCTTGCAGCGATGAAGTAGCCGTCCGAACACCTGAGCGTTTACGATCCTCCCGCAGGTGCGGCGTCGCCGGCGTCCGGCTGCGCACCTTTTCCAATCGCAGGTTCGGCGGCGATGCCTGCACTGGAAGTCCCAGGCTCGTCTCTCCACAGGCACACGATCCACCACACCGCTACAACGACAAAGATGGCGCTATTGGCGTTGAATAGCTTGTCGCGCAGGCCCATGAGGTGTTGGTAGTCGGCCATCGACTTCGGCGTTGCACTGTGAGCGATGCGTTCCCATATGATCCCGATCGCGAGCTGGGTGAGCGAAGCGGTGGAGAGCCCGATGGCAATCTGTTGGGTATGGCTGCGCCATCCGGCCTTGTAACGGCTGCCGAACAGCACGATCAGCAGGCCGACCGCGATGTTTTCGATGTCGACAAACAGACTGGTCTTCTGCGCCAGCAACTGCACAAGCTGCAGCGCTGACGTGGTGGACTGGGCTGTCAGTGTCTTCCACGCGGGCCACGGACCCCAGTACGTCAGGATCACCGCTCCCAGTGCGAGGAGCGCCACCGCACCGATCAACCACGTTGACCGCCGTACTGACCCGAAAGCCCGGCGCGCGACTTCCAGCACCACCATCAGGCCAAGCAGCGCGCTGATTTCCGCCATTACGATGAAGACGGTCGCCATCGTCATCTGGGGCAACCGGCCGTTGAGAAGCTTGGCAGTCAGCAGCCGCAGGGCCATCATCACGGCGGCGGCGGTAAACCAGGGAAAGCGGGCAATGCGGTCGCGGCCCATAAGGACCACGAGCAGGACCAGCTCCGACGCGAACGCGAGCGTCCACAGAATATCTTGCGCGGAAAAATGGAAATGCATTCTGGCTTGTATCCTGGCGCGTCAACTCTCGCCCGCGCCTGTCACCAGTCTAAATGGCCAGGTTCCGACCAGGGCGCCGCCTTCCCGTTCGAATCGCTCGCCCTATTGGTTCGCCCGCCTAGTCCAGCCAACGAGGGACTGAGCGGCTCCGGGCTTATTGGCGGCCACATCCTGGTAGTATGCAAGCCGCTGCGCCTTGAAGGCAGTCACCAGCGCTTCGGGATCCACCGCGTTGACCGCGGCGACCGTTTTTGGCCCCCAGTGGCCGTCTTCGTCGATCGAAGAGCCGTTGGTTGCCAGGCCGTTGACTGCCTCTTGCAGGCACTTGACCGCGGTTCCCGGGCCGCCATTGACTGCGAAGTCAAACACCCGCTTGCCGATTTCATCCGATGCAATCTGGTCGAACCAGGTGTTCCAGAAATTGTCGCGATAGAACTCCTGGACCAGCGGTTCTCGCTCACCTTGCGGCACAGCGACAATGGAGGCAAACTGGGCAGGGTGTGAACCCGAGTTGATGCCGCTGATCGCATAGCACGGCCCGGCAACACCGGAGGGCGCCGCATCCGGAACCTGGCTGCACGCGCGGTTGGAATCCTCGTTGTCCATCATCCAGTTATAGGCGGTGTTCCAGTCGGCCATTTGGTTTCGCTCTCCGGGAAATGGTTATTGAATACTCCCGCATTATGTACCATACCGCCGAGCGACGGAAGAATGATCTGCGCGGGGAGATGATCCTTGAAAATGAGTTATCCTGATAAAGCGCGCCCGTAGCTCAGCTGGATAGAGCGAACGCCTCCGGAGCGTTAGGTCGGGAGTTCGAATCTCTCCGGGCGCACCATTCCTAATCTTCTCGCGGTCTCGAAGTGCTTTTCAGCCTTCCCCTGGGTTGGAGTTTCTTTCGGACTCCCGCTGGGCCCTCAGTTCTTCCATCACCGACTGAATCAGCGCCTTGGCGCCTTCCATCCCGCTCAGAACCGCCTGCAAATCGAGCGCGGGCTTGGAGGGATTGCGGCTCGACGCGCAATAAACCCCATGCTGGCCGACCAGGATCAGGGAATCCGTCAGCAGATCCAGAGCCACCGCGAGGCGACCCCTCTCCGGCCCCATCATGAATTCATGCCGCTCCAGTTCCGTCCGCTTCTCGTCGAAAACACTCATATGCCCAGCCTACCGCAATGCGGAGAGTGCTTGGCCAGGCGGATCCAGCCCAGTGGAATTGTGATCCTCCGCCGAGCGGGCCGCCTCATGTTGTCAGTTTGTGCATGTATTCCACATCTTCGCGTAGCTCCGTCATCGGATCGCCCTGGAACTCTTCCTGCTCGATGAAGTAGTGCTTCAGCCCCGTCGCCGCCTCCAGAATGGGCTTGTAGTCGATGGATCCATGCCCCAGGACCACGTTGCGATACTTTCCGTCCGGCTGCTTGACCATGTCCTTCACATGCAGCATCGGAAAACGTCCCGGCGTCTTGCTCAGGTAGTCCACGGGGTTGTGGCCGCCGGCAAACACCCATCCGCAATCCATTTCGAAGACAACATACCTGGGATCAGTGCGTTTGAGCAGTTCGTCAAAGAAGATCACGCCGTTCTCGGTTCCGAACTCAACGGTGTGGTTGTGGTAGCCAAAGCTCATTCCCGCACCCCTGATTTTTTCGCCAACTTTGTTGAACTCATCGGCTGCGTAGCGCCAGTCGTCCAGGGTCATGTCGCCCTTGTGCGCGGGGTCGCGGTGGACCCCCGCCCAGGAGCAGATCATGTATTCAAGGCCCAGGGTATGCGCGTACTCGATCCACTGGTCCAGCTGCGGTTTCAACTGCGCAAACGGGTGATGCGTGCTTACGCAGCGGAGGCCAGCCTGGTCCAGCGAGTGCCGAAACTCGGTCGCTGATTTATTGAAGTATCCCGCCGCTTCGACTTCCTTGATACCGATCGTGCTCAACTGGTGCAATGTTCCATCGAAGTCCTTCGGCAATTGCTCGCGCACCGAATAAAGTTGGAGTCCCGGGGGCAAATGAGGGATTTCGGCGGTCCCGCGTTTACCCGCACAGGCAGCGGCGGCGAAAGCCCCCGCGGCCTTCAAAAAACTTCGGCGCGAAGAATCGTTCATCAACATGTTCTCCTCAGGTTTTAGACACCCTTAATGCTTTGTGCCGATGCATCCCACGTGGCCACGTTGCGGTGAAAATAGGAATGATTCGCCATGTGACAGGCGATCGCGGCGTTGTTTCCAAATACCTCGTCCTCGACCACATGTTCGCGAGTTTCGATGGCGTTGAAGAAATTCGCGATGTGATCGGCCGTATCGTCGTAGCCATGAGGAGCGGAGTAGCTTTCCACCTCGCCGAGCTTCACCGCAGGCTCGGGATGCGCTGCCCGCCACTCCTCCAGGTACTGCTTTTTGGCTGCGGCGGTCCACCCGTTCAGCGAATAGCCCTCGGGTTGCGGACTGGTGTCCTGCGGACTGACAGTCACTGTATCGCCGGCAATGGTCATCGTACCTTCTTTGCCGTAGAAAACGATCGATTCGTTGGAGCCATTGTTCTGGTTGCAGTGCATGTTCACGGCGACTCCCGGATAATCGTAGAGCGTCACCAGCAGGTCGGGGTAATCGCGCCCGTCCTTGAAGTGGGTCAGGCTCCCCGAAGAATAGGCGCGGCCAGGCATGGCGATGCCGCTGACGCATTGAATGCCGGAAAGCAGGTGGACATACAGGTCACCCGCCACTCCTTCCCCGTAATCGGCAAAGCAGCGCCACCGGAAGAACCGTTCCGCATCAAACGGCCGCAGCGGCGCATCGTGGATCCAGGCTTCCCAGTCGATGGTCTGCGGGTTCGCGTCCGGAGCGACGGGATAAACCCAGGCGCCGGAGGGCGAATTTCGGTCGGTGTGGGCTTCGATGTAACTCACCTCGCCCAGCCGGCCGGATTTGTAGATATCCGCTGCCTTCTTGTAGACAATGTTGCTTACGCGCTGGCTGCCCGCCTGGAAAATGCGCTTGCCCTTCTGCACAGCGTCGACCATCGCCAGCCCATCGGCCACATTGTGCGACATCGGCTTCTCGCAGTACACATCCTTGCCCGACGCGACGCAATCCAGCACCACGCGGCGATGCTGGAAATCGGCAACGGCCACGATCACGGCATCGACGTCCTTGCGATCCAGCAGGGAACGATAATCGCGCGTGGTTGGTATGTCGGCACCATAGGCCTCCTGGCCTGCCTTCTGGTGCATGGTGTAGAGATCCGCGGTGCCCACGCATTCCCCGGTCGCAACCTTGCGCGCCGACCGCAGCAGATCGCACCCGCGGATTCCGGTCCCGATGGAGACAAAGCGAATTTTGCGGCCGGACGAATCGCTGTTGCTCTGTGCCTGGAGCGTCGGAGGCTCCAGCAATGTCGTTTTGAGGGCCGCTCCCGCTGCCACGGCCCCTGCACCGAGCCGCACGAAATCTCGGCGCGTGATCGATGTGTTCATTCCTCGCCTCTCCGCATGCAGCGCAATTCTCTCTCCTGAAGCCGCGCGATGTAAAGAAACCGCGCCTAGGAAGAATCCTTGTCGGAACGTCTGTTGATTCCAGTTTGCGAAGGATGTGCTCGACCTTTACCATAGCCAGCGATTATTCAAGCAACAGGACGATGTTGCCAGTACGGAGAGATCGGCATGAGTGCGCTAAAGGATGGGCGCGGTTCTCGGAATTCTTTGTTCTTTCTCGTGGGTATGGCTTTGACCGTACCTGGTTGCGGAATCTGCGCATTCTCACAAGCCGGTGTGCCATCGAAGCACGCTCAAACTCCCGATCTCGGTCCCAATGTGCTTCTCGTCAAGCCGTCGATGTCCGCCTCGGCAGTGCAGGCACAGATCGACAGGATCTACGCCGTTCAGCAGCACAATGATTTCGGTTCCGAGCGCAACGCCATCCTCTTCCTACCCGGCGAGTATCACGTTGACGTTCCGGTCGGCTTTTACACGGAAGTTACCGGCCTGGGCCATGTGCCTGAAGCGGTTCATATCGTCGGTAATATGCATGCCGACGCCAGCCTTCCCCACAACAACGCCACCTGTACCTTCTGGCGCGCCGCGGAGGGCCTTGCGGTTACTCCCACGGGAGGCACGATGCAATGGGCGGTGTCGCAGGCCGTTTCTTTCCGGCGCATGCACGTGCTCGGCGATCTCGTCCTTCACCAGAATCATGGCTGGGCCAGCGGCGGCTGGATGTCCGATTCCCTCATCGACGGCAACACCGACTCGGGCTCGCAACAGCAATGGATTTCGCGCAACAGTGAATGGCGCAGCTGGACCGGCTCCAATTGGAACATGGTCTTCCTCGGCATGGTGCACGCGCCGGATGGCGACTGGCCCACTCCGCCGTTCACCAAGATCGCCGAGACCCCCATCGTCCGCGAAAAGCCGTTTCTCCTGGTCGATTCGCACGGAAACTGGTTTGTGCGCGTTCCCTCGCTGCGTACCGACAGCACTGGAATCACCTGGCGCAACGGCACCACGCCGGGACGGTCGATCCTTCTCTCGAAGTTCTATATTGCACATCCCGGAACGGACACAGCTGCAACCATCAATGCTCAACTCGCCCAGGGCAAGCACCTGTTGCTCACGCCCGGCATTTATGAACTCACCGAACCGATCCGCGTGACGCAACCCGATACGGTAGTCCTGGGCCTGGGCTTTGCCACGCTCAAGCCCGTCAACGGCACCGCCGCAATGACGACTGCGGATGCCGACGGCATCATCGTCGCCGGGCTGCTGTTCGACGCCGGTGAAATCAAGTCCCCTGTGCTGCTTGAAGTCGGTCCCGAGGGTAGCAAAGCGAGCCATGCGCAGGACCCCATTTCGCTCCACGACGTGTTCTTCCGCGTGGGTGGAGCGGGCGTCGGGCGGACTGCCGTCAACCTGCGCATCAACAGCAACGACACCATCATCGATCACACCTGGATCTGGCGGGCCGACCATGGCGCCGGCGTCGGCTGGGACGCCAACCTCAGCGCCAATGGCCTGATTGTAAATGGCAATAATGTCACCGCATATGGGCTGTTCGTCGAGCATCATCAGCAGTTCCAGGTCGTGTGGAACGGCGAGAACGGGCGGACGTACTTCTATCAATCCGAGATTCCCTACGACCCTCCCGACCAGGCGAGCTATACCAGCGTTCCAGGCGTCAATGGCTGGGCCTCGTACAAAGTTGCCGATCAGGTTACTCATCACGAGGCCTGGGGGCTGGGCGTCTACAGCGTCTTTCGACACCCCAATGTGGTCCTCACGCGAGCGATTGAAGTGCCGAAGAAGCCGACGGTCCGGTTTCACAGCATGATCACGGTCGCCCTCGATGATAAAGGCGAAATCTCGAATGTGATCGACGACGTGGGCGGGGCCACATCGATCAAGCCGCGGGTGACGCCAAAAGTCACCAGCTTTCCCTAGCCACCACGTCCCCCCTCGACCGTGAAACAATAGATGCTTAACCGCCATGACGAACGAGACCACTCCGGAAACCCAGCCTACGCCCGACGCTCCCACCACCTCCAGCGAACCCGTTGTTACGCCTGTCGCGGAACCATCTGAAAACTTCGGCGAACTTCTAGCCCAGTTCGAGAAGAGCCACAAGCACACCAGCGAAAGCGGCCAGAAACAATTGCAGGGCACAGTCATTTCCGTGTCCGCCGATCAGGTGTTCCTCGACATTGGGTACAAGACAGAGGGCGTTCTCCCGCGCTCGGCATTCGAAAACAACGCCGGCTCTGTGAAGACCGGCGATGTGGTTCCAGTCTCCGTGACCGGCCGCAACGAAGAGGGGTATTACACCCTCACGCGCTTCAAAGTGGCTCAACCGAAAGACTGGTCGGCGCTCGAAGAAGCCTTTGCGCAGAAACTCGCCGTGGTGGGCACGGTCACAGGCGTAGTCAAGGGCGGCCTGAACGTCGATGTCGGCGTCCGCGCATTTATGCCCGCCAGCCGCAGCGGCGCCCGCGATGCTGCCGAGATCGAAGCACTGGTCGGCCAGCAAATCAACTGCCGCATCACCAAGCTTGATGTCACTGATGAAGATGTTGTCGTCGATCGGCGCGTGGTTCTCGAGGAGCAGGCGCGCGCCGCCGCCGAAGGCCGTTTTGGAGCCTTGAAAGAAGGGGACACCCATACCGGCACCGTGCGCAGCCTGATGAGCTACGGCGCCTTTGTTGACGTTGGCGGAGTGGACGGCCTGTTGCACGTGAGCGACATGGCCTGGAATCGTGTCAATAAGCCCGAAGACGTCGTGACGGTCGGACAGCAATTGCAAATGAAGATTCTCAAAATCGATCCCGAGACGAAGAAGATTTCCCTCGGCCTCAAACAATTGCAACCCCAACCGTGGGAGACGGCGCCGGGGCGCTACCAGGCCGGCCAGCGCGTAAGTGGAAGAGTCACGCGGGTGGCGGAGTTCGGTGCATTTGTCGAGCTCGAGCCCGGGGTCGAGGGCCTCATCCACGTCTCGGAAATGTCGTGGGGCAAGAAGGTTCGCATCGCCAGCGATGTCATCAAGCAAGGCGAGATCGTCGATGCTGTCATTCTCTCCATCAAGCCGGAGGAGCGTCGCATCTCTCTCGGCCTGAAACAGACCCTCATCGACCCGTGGTCTGAAGTCGCCCGCAACTTCCCGGTCGGCTCGCAAGTCGAGGGTCCGGTCTCGAAGCTGATGAACTTTGGCGCATTCGTGCAGGTTGCCGAGGGCATCGAGGGCTTGGTGCACGTCAGCGAGATCGTTGCCGATCGCCGCATTCATCATCCCTCTGACGTGCTGCGCACCGGCCAGGTGGTCAAGGCGCAGGTGCTGGCCATCGATACCGAAAAACGGCAGATGAAACTCAGCATCAAGCAACTTGTGCCCACCAGCATCGATGAATATATCGCCGAGCACAAGGTGGGCGATCAGGTTTCCGGTCGCGTTGTCGAAGAAACGCCTGCGCTGGTGGAACTAGGTGAAGGCATTCGTGCCGCCTGCCGTGCTTCGGCCGGACCCGCCGCCGCGACCCAGGCAAAGCCGGGGGGCACCGTGGATCTTTCCTCGCTGTCTTCCATGCTCAAAGCGCGCTGGAGGGGCAACGCCCCCGCTCCAGCCGCAAAGCCTGAACCCCTGCAGGTGGGCCAGATACGTAGCTTCAGGATCGTGAAGCTCGAACCCGCCTCAAAGAGGATCGAAGTGGAACTGGCTTGAGTTGCGCTATAAATACGTGTCGTCCACGTAGCACCACTTCCAGTCTTCGCCGCGCTCCGCCGATTGAATGATCGGATGCTGGGTCGAGTGAAAGTGCGCCCGCGCGTGGCGATTCTTTGATGAGTCGCAGCAGCCCACGTGGCCGCACTCGAGGCACATGCGCAAGTGGACCCAGGTATCCCCGAGCTTCAGGCATTCTTCGCAGCCCTTGGTGTGAGGCTTCACTTTCTTGATGTGATCTTTGATGTGTGTACAGGTCGCCGGCATGAGTACCTCCGCGAGGAATACTTCTACTACATTACCCGATACTGCTCGGCCAGCTGCCGGAACTCCATTACCTGCGCATCAACCCAGGCCTGATTGCGGCCGAGTTCGGCGGCGAGCAGGCGAGCAACGGCGGGCGCCATGGCGATTGCGGATCCGGCGTTAAGAAAGAGGGCGCGGGTCCGGCGGGCCAGTGCATCCTCGACCGTTCGCGCCATCTCGGCGTGCGCGGCCCAGGCCACTTCCGCAGCCACGTAGGGCAGTTCGGGATCGAGTTGCGCGGCAAGCATCGAATCTGTTGCCGCGAGGGCGCGTATGGCCTCGGCATCCGTGCCGTAGACGCCCAGCGCATCGAAGCCATTGACCTCGGTCCCGTCGACGCCCGCCTCCATATAGCCGTGGATGCGCAGATTGCGCGTCCGGCACAGTTCGTCGGGCAGCCGCCCCAGCGTGATGCAATGGTCCACGCAGTCCTCGGCCATGTGCCGATAGGTCGTCCATTTACCGCCGGTGATGGTGAGCAGTCCCGATGGATCCACGTGAATGATGTGATCGCGCGAAAGCGCCGAGGTCTTGCCATCACCCTTCACCAGCGGGCGCAGGCCCACATATACGCTGAGCACATCGGCCCGGGTAGGCGGCCGCGTCAAATAACGTCCCGCCGTGTCCAGGATGAATTCGATCTCTTCCTCGAGAGGTCTCGGCTCCAGGCTGGGAGCGTCGACAGGAGTATCGGTTGTGCCGGCCACGGCATGCCCATGCCAGGGAATCACGAACAACACGCGCCCATCGCTGGTGCGGGGAACCATCAACGCGGTATCGCCCTTCAGAAACGATCGATCGAAGACCAGGTGAATTCCCTGGCTCGTCACGACAAGGGGCTCGGTCGATGGATCAGCCATGCGGCGGATGGTGTCGGTGAAGACGCCGGTGGCGTTCACCACGATGCGCGCCGGAAGCTGGAACTCCTCACCGCTCTCGGCGTCCTGCGCGGTCAAGCCGTTCACATAGCCCTCAGCATCACGCAGCAGGCCGGTTGCGGGGCAATAATTCACCAGCGTTCCGCCGTGATCGGCCGCCGTCATGGCGAGGTGGACCAGGAGGCGCGCGTCGTCGAATTGGCCATCGTAATACACCACCCCGCCGCGCAATTCCTCCGGCTCCAGGGCGGGAAGGCGAGCCAGCGTTTCTTCCTTGCTGAGCACCTTCGACGCGCCGAATCCATACTTGCCCGCCAGCAGGTCATATAGTTTCAGGCCGATGCCGTAGAACGGCGCCTCCCACCACGAATAATTGGGCACAACAAAGGCAAGATCGTGGACAAGGTGAGGCGCGTTCTGGCGCAGCAGACCTCGCTCCTTCAGGGCCGACATCACCAGTGGCACGTTGCCCTGCTCGAGGTACCGCACCCCGCCATGCACCAGCTTGGTGCTGCGGCTGCTGGTGCCTTTGCCGAAGTCGTGCGCCTCCACCAGGACTACGTCAAGGCCCCGGGAAGCGGCGTCTACCGCCACTCCGACCCCCGTGGCTCCTCCGCCGATTACGGCAATGTCCCAGGGCTCTTTGCGCTCGCGGATCTTGCGCAGCATCTCATCGCGCCGCATCACTGGTTTCCTTTCTATCTATTCAACCCAACCCTTGGAACGCTCCACCGCACGATGCCAGAGTCGGCGGCGCTCGGCGGCGTCTTCCTGGGCCATGGTTGGCTCAAAACGGACATCGTTCTTCCGGCTGGAGCGCAATTCATCAGGTCCGGCCCAGAAACCCGCGGCCAGGCCGGCAAGATACGCTGCGCCCAGGGCGGTGGTCTCGGTTACCCGCGGACGTACCACCGGCACGCCCAGCACATCAGCCTGGAACTGCATCAGCAGGTGGTTGACCGAAGCCCCGCCGTCCACGCGCAGCGCGTTCAATGGCGCACTGGTCTCGCTGTGCACAGCCTCGAGCACGTCGGCTACCTGGAATGCGATGCTCTCGAGAGCTGCGCGCGCAATGTGGCCCGGCCTGGTGTCGCGGCGCAAGCCGATCAGGAGGCCGCCGGCATGCGGATCCCAGTGCGGCGCGCCCAGGCCTACGAAGGCCGGAACAAAAACTACCCCGCCGGCGTCGGGAACGCCCGAAGCCAACGCTTCGACATCGGCCGACGAGCCGATCAGGCAAAGGTTGTCGCGCAGCCACTGTACAACGGCTCCCCCGATAAAGATGCTCCCTTCAAGCGCGTACTCGAGCCGGCGCGTCGCACTGGCGGCCAGCGTGGTGATCAGCCGGTGCTTCGATCGCATGAATTGTGTGCCGATGCTTTGCAACAGGAAGCAGCCGGTGCCGTAGGTGTTCTTGGCTTCGCCCGGTTTCCAACACATCTGGCCGAAGAGGGCGGCCTGCTGGTCCCCGGCAATTCCCGCAATCGTCGTACCAGCAAGTCCCAGCGTGGTAGTCACTTCGCCAACCTTCTCGCTGGACCACACCACCTGCGGCAAAACGCTCTCGGGGATGTCGAAGATCCTTAGCAGTTCCGGATCCCACTCGCCCTTAACGATGTTGAACAGAAGGGTGCGCGACGCGTTGGTCATGTCGGTTACATGCCGCTTACCGCTGGTCAGGTGCCAGACGAGCCAGGTGTCCACGGTGCCGAATGCCAGTTCGCCGCGCTCCGCGGCTGCGCGCGCACCGGCCACGTGGTCCAGGATCCATTTGAGTTTGGTCGCGGAGAAATAAGGATCGATGACTAGGCCGGTGCGGTTGCTGATATCGTCGCCGGCGCCGCCCTTCTCCAGGGCCTCGCATTGCGTAGCAGTGCGGCGGTCCTGCCAGACAATGGCCGGGTGAATGGGTCGGCCCGTCTCCCGGTCCCAAACAATCACGGTCTCGCGCTGGTTGGTGATGCCGATGGCTGCTACGTCGCGAGGGCGAGCGCCGGCCCTGGCCAGAGCTTCCACCGCGCAGGACAATTGGCTGGTCAGAATCTCCATGGGGTCATGTTCGACCCATCCAGGCTGCGGATAGAACTGTTGGAACTCGTGCTGCGCCACCGCCACAATTGCGCCCGCTTCATCGAACAGGATAGCGCGGGAACTCGTGGTCCCCTGGTCAAGGGACAGGATGTAGCTCATGCGTGCTGCCTGCCTTCGGGAACCAGTCAAACACGGAGAGGTGGGATGCCGCAAGGCGAGCGCGGACGAGGCTCTTGTGGACTATCCGTTGTGCTCGGGATGCGGTAATCGGGGCATCTGGGCCGATTCGAAGACTATTTCTGGATTCCAAGCAGCACCTGAGGCCTGTTTGGCGTCGAATCACAAGGCCGGAAACGCTGACTTAGGGCAATCCCGCACTCCCGCCAATGTACCTGCATCGCTTCTATCTATGACTAATGCGAACCATGAACCGATCGATATCGCTGGGGCTACGATGAAGCCCAAAGAATCTCCACTCGACCGCCCCAATATTTCTCTGCGCGTCGACACCTTTTCAACTGCAGCAGAGAAACACGATGCCGTGCTCCGCCGCGTCGAGTATGCCGACAAACCCGGCATTGTGTATGTCGCGACCCATCGGAACGCAGAGACGATCGCGGCAGACTTGCAACAGATCGGCGTCGAAGCGGTTTTCTATCATGGTGGGCTGAAGGCCAAAGAGCGCGAAGAGATTCAGGACCGCTTCATGCGGGGCGAGGTGCCGGTAATCGTGGCGACGAACGCGTTTGGCGTGGCCGTCGACCTGCCCGACATCCGCTTTGTCTATCACGCCGACGCGAGCGAATCGCTCGAGAGCTATTACCAGGAGATCGGCCGCGCCGGGCATGACAACAAACCGGCCGAAGCAGTTCTCTTTTACCGTCCCCAAGACATCTCCTCGCAGCAGTACAAGACAGGAGCAGGGAACGTAGATACGCGGGCCCTCGAATCCGTCGCCCAGGCGCTGGCCCATCGCAGGAGTGCCGCCTCCCGGGACGACCTGGCTCGCGAAACCTGTCTTTCGGCCCGGAAGCTCTCCACCATCGTTCACAAACTTGAAGAAGTGGGTGCCGCCAGGCAGCTTGATTCGGGAAAAATCAAGGTCGCGCCCGGCCATTCCATTATTGATATTACAGAGGCGGCGGTCTTGCAGCAGAAGCAGCAGCAGGACGTGCGTAAGCAGCGGCTGGAGCAGATGAGGGCCTATGCCGAATGCCGCACTTGCCGCCGCGCCTGCCTGCTGCGCTACTTCGGCGACAATTTCTCCGGGCCCTGCGGCAACTGCGACGGCTGCGAGCGGGCCGGCGCGCGACCGGCCAAAGTCGCTTAGCAAGTATCGCGGTTATCGCAACGCACGGATCTCCGTTTGGAACTCTTCACTCTTGCGAACAGGCCTACTGCACCTGTCCGATGTACACACCGAATGCCCCCAGATCGAGGTGATCGAGTGAAGCTGGATCGCTGCCGCCCGGAGACTTGAACAAAGTCCTTACCGGTCCCGCCTTCAGACCTGCGCTGCCGCCGGTCAGGTTCACGGTCTGCGCCTCGGCCGTGAAGTTGACCGACACCACGATCAGGGCAGCTCCCGGCGCCTGGCGCATCCAGCTCAGGACCTTCGGATTTTCGTTATCCAGCATCACCTGGGCGCCGCGGGCGAGTACGGGATTGTTCTTTTTCAGCTGGATCAGGCTTTCGTACCAGGCAAGCAACGAGTGGGGATCGGATTCTTCGGCCGTCACGTTGACTGTCGTATAGGTGGACGGAACCGGCAGCCACGGCGTACCGTTGCCAAATCCGGCGTTGGGCGTCGCATCCCACTGCATCGGGGTGCGCTCTCCGTCGCGCCCCTTATCCGTTGGCCACCCCGTCAGTCCCACCGGATCCTTCACATCTTCCTTGCGCACCGGAGGCGTGGTCTTCATCCCGATCTCGTCGCCGTAGTAGAACAGCGACGCTGCACGGCTGGTGAAGAGAATCGTCGAGATGACGCGCTGAATGTCGTCATTGCGCAGAGAATCGCCGTAGCGCGCGTCCAGGCGGGGATTGTCGTGATTGTCAAACACCAGAAGCGGGATGTTGCCGTCAATCTTCGTCTCCACGTCGTTCAGTTTCTCGCGAAACGCCGCCACATCCAGCTTGTTGATGAAACCCACCTGCGTATCCATCGGTAAATGGAATTCGGGATGATCCGGAGTCCCGTATTGCTTGGCCAACTCCGCAATGTTGGGCAGGTAAGTCTCCCCAATAAAGATTCGTGTGCCCGGAAAGACGTCGGGCTTGTACTGATCAGCCAAGGCGCGCATCTCCTGCATGACTGGATGCACGCCGGGAAGATTGTTGGTCATCGTATCGTTAAGCGCGACATCGCCGTAGGCATTCTTGTATGAATTCCCGTTCTTGTCCTTCAGAACCTCGTCGTCTCGCATCTGCGGATCTTCAAACACGGTGGTAATGGCGTCGAATCGGAACCCGGCTACTCCACGGTCGAGCCAGAACTTGAGGATGTCCTTGAACGCCTCGTGGACCTTGGGATTGTTCCAGTTCAGGTCTGGCTGCTGGATGTAGAACTTGTGATACCAGTACTGGCGCGTCATCGGGTCCCATTCCCACGCAGAGTGACCAAAGTCCGATTGCCAGTTGTTGGGCGGCTCGCCCTGGCTTTTGCCCGTTTGCCCTTTGCCGTCGTGCCACACATACCAGTCGCGATACGGATTGTCTTTCGAAGAGCGCGACTCGATGAACCACTTGTGCTTGTCGGACGTGTGGTTCATCACCATATCCATGATGATGCGGATATTTCTTTGTTTCGCTTCGGTCACAAGCCGGTCAAAATCCGCCAATGTGCCGTACTGGGGATCGATGTTCTCGTAGTCGGAGATGTCGTAGCCGAAATCAACCTGCGGCGAGGGATAGATCGGTGAAAGCCAGATAGCATCCACGCCCAGGGTCTTCAGGTAATCGAGCCGCTGGGTGATGCCGTTCAGGTCGCCGATGCCATCGCCGTTCGAGTCCTGAAAACTGCGAGGATAGATCTCATAAAGGACAGCGTTCTTCCACCAGTTCTCCAGATCGTTCGAAGTGGTTTGGGCGGATTGCGCCCGGGCGCCCGGTGCCGAAGTCCTCAGGATCAGGGTCAGCGCGCAGGCTGCGATGTATTTGGTCCAGTACATTGCGGTCTCCTTCGAATGCGCCCGTTGCTCGTGGATTCGGCAGCGGTGCGACGCATGAAAAACTAACACATTCGCCTGGATTCTGGAGACCTGTTGTCACACTGTGTTCGATCAGAACGGCCGGTCGAGAAAGCCCACCGCCTCTTTATGGCTGCTTTTGTCCGGGCGTTTCCGGCTCGCTCTTCTTCATGCGGCCGAAATCGATCGAAAACTCGGGCGCATCGTGCGCCCCCCGGATCTGGATCGGAACCAGGGTTCCGGCTCCATCCTTCTTGAAAAAGCGATCAGCGGGCTTAAGCAGCACTCCTTTCCATCCCCCGACCATTTGCGATACGGTGGCTTGCATGCGGGCGGTTCCCTCAAACTGCATGAAGCCCTCCAGCGCGTAATGGCCATTCAGCTCAATTGCGGCGCCCGGCACATTGTAGTGAATCTCCGGCAGATTTATCACCGCGCCGGCCATGTGAAACTCTCCGTCCATCTGCGAGCTGACCTGGTCTGGATCGGTCTTCTTGATATCTCCCGGGTGTCCTTGTCCGCGCAGACTCAGCTCTTCAATGCGGCCCTGGATCTTGTCGCTGCTAAACTTCGCCTGGTCGAGCTTGAAAGCCCCATCGATCGTGATTCGCTGATAAACAGGCGCCTTTCCGGGCGGAATGTGCAGGGAAGCCTTGACCGAAAGGTCGCCAGTGACAACGGGATTGGGAGAACGATTGGCGAGGCGAAGAAAGTCCTCGATGCGGCCGCGATCCACATCCACGGTCAGCTGGATATCGTGCCCCTGGTCCGCCAGCGGCGGCAGGTTCGCGGTGCTTACTGCTTGAAGCCCTTGCGCTCCCGGCCGCTTGATGCGGACCACCTTCCCTCGCGTCGTGAAGTGGGAATGTCCCAGCGTTGCGTCCACCGGGTCGAGCCACGTGTCCCCGTTGGTCCCATCCACTCTGGCGTGAAACCTGGTATGGAGCGCCACGGGATTGCCAAAGTGCGTTAGGCGGAAGTCGGGCACATCGGCTTCGCCCTCCGCCTGGATGTCCCGCAGCGTGCCCTTGTAATTGCCGGTCGAAGAAAGGATGCCAGCAATCCCTTGAAACGTGGACAGGTCGGCATGGTCGAACGTGTACGTTCCGCTTACTGGCGTTTCCCCCGGATCGATGGTCTGCCAAGGTCCAACCATGCCGGTGCTGTGAATCACACCTCGAGGCTTGGGGTTGGTTAACTCTGCCTTGAATGCCATCGGTTCACCGGGCACGACGTGGGTGATTTGCATGTCGGCGATTGCGAACTCCAGCGGCAGCTTGTCCGGCTTGTCGGTTTCAAGTATCAGTTGCGTATTCTCGCAGTCAATTCGCTCCACAATCAACCGGCCCAGCACAGCGGAGGCTTTGGATTGCTGCGGTGCCGTACTGTTCGTGCTGCTGGCTGCGGGAATGTTTGCCCCGGACGTCTGCGGGTTGCTGTCGTCGCGCCTGGAACTCGCGGAGGAAGGCTTCTGCCGGGTGACCGCGGATTCGACGCCGATGAACTTGTCCCGCTGCGACCGCGGAGGCACCACGATCTTCAATCCGAGCAGTCGCACCCGTGCAATATTGATAGTCTGACCAGACCGATAGCGAAGTGGAACGTGAAACCCGAAGTCATCCAGCGTAATCAGAGGGATGGATTGCACGGCGGTCTCCGGGGGCTGGTCGCCTCCGGTGTGTTGCGGTGGCCAGATGCGCAAGCCGCCGCCGTTTGCCCAGATGCCCCACTCCCCGTTCAGGCCGTTCCCCAGAGCCAAATGAAAACGGTCAAGCTCCACCCGGGTGTGAAACCGTTCCTGTAGTCCCTCCACCAGTCCCGCACGCAGTATGGGCTCAAATCGGTGCGCGAGGATGGCCAGTGCGATGCCGATGACAACAACCACGGCTAGGGCAATTGCCCCAAGAATCGTGAGCCACTTGTGCCTGCGCAAGAATGATGGCCGGCCGTCTGCCATTGTTCCCCTTCATTGATCAATTCGGACCGCGAAACGTCCGTTTGATTGCCGCTTGTCCCAACCCCGGCCTCTGTCACTAACCCAGGCAACCGACGGATTTGACGCTCTACCCAGTTGGATGCGCCGCGCGCCATCCTTCGCCGCTGTTTGTGATTACGCTCAGGATGCCCACGATAAACCCCGTGCCGCACTCTTGGGGCGGCCACCGTCGCCTGTACGCAACCCGGCCAAGACACCCCTTGTGGATGTTAGACTTCATTCCACGGATGCAGGCTCAGATTGAACACCTCGTAAAGTTGCAGAA